>OFKW01000024.1_pt1 | contig 50920 bp, 45 predicted proteins | sample 1540671 | NCBI WGS metagenome assembly OFKW01 (sample SAMEA104347421, study PRJEB22522) | marine metagenome | biome: marine biome; feature: marine water body; material: sea ice | collected 2015-09-16T00:00:00Z | depth 0.1 m
GGTGAGTTTGGCGGCGAAGTAGTAGCGCAGGTATTCCGGATTCAGATGGTCCAGATAGGTCCGGGCCATGATGAACGTGCCCCGGGACTTGGACATTTTCTTGCCATTTACCGTCACGAAACCATGGGCCCAGACGGCACTGGGTGTGCGGAACCCGGCGCTGTGCAGCATGGACGGCCAGAACAGGGCGTGGAAATTGATAATGTCCTTGCCGATAAAGTGGTACACCTCGGCGGTGGAATCCGCCTTCCAGAAATGCTCGAAATCAATGCCTTCCCGGTTGCACAGGTTCTTGAAACTGGCGAGGTAACCAATGGGCGCGTCGAGCCAGACGTAGAAGTACTTGCCGGGCGCATCCGGAATCTCGAAGCCGAAATAGGGCGCATCGCGGCTGATGTCCCATTCCTGCAGACCCGCATCCAGCCACTCGGCCAGTTTATTGGCCACCTGGGGTTGCAGCGTACCGCTGCGGGTCCAGTTCGCGAGGAAGTCCGCAAATTCCGGCAGGCGGAAGAAGTAGTGCTCGGATTCCTTGTCCACCGGCGTGGCACCGGAGACCGCCGAGCGGGGATTGATCAGCTCAGCCGGGGTATAGGTGGCGCCACAGGCTTCGCAGTTGTCGCCGTACTGGTCTTCGGTCTTGCACTTGGGGCAGGTGCCCTTGATGAACCGGTCCGCCAGGAACATGTTCTTTTCAGGATCGAACGCCTGGGTAATCTTGCGGGTGGCGATGTGGCCGTTTTCCTGCAACTGGCGATAAATGTATTCCGAGAACTGGCGGTTCTCCTCGGAATGAGTGGTGTAATAGTTGTCGAAGCGGATGTGGAAGCCGCCGAAATCCTGCTGGTGCTCGTCCCGGATACGGTCGATCAGGCTCTCGGAGGAGATGCCTTCCCGCTCGGCACGGAGCATAATAGCAGTACCGTGAGCATCGTCCGCGCAAACGTAGTAGCAGTTCTGGCCACGCATTTTCTGATAGCGCACCCAGATATCCGTCTGAATGTATTCCAGCAGATGGCCCAGGTGGATGGGGCCATTGGCGTACGGCAGGGCGCTGGTAACCAGAATATCGCGCTGTTGCTTTGAACTCGCTTGCGTCATGTTGTGGTCCGAACCTTCATTCGTCAGGAGTTGGGCGTTCGCGTTTGCCGGCCTTGCTCCGGGTAAAGAACCCTTATGGCCAGAAACGGGCACAAATGATACCTTCCGAGCAGATAATTTTCACCCGAAACACCTGTTTCCGCGCTAATAAATGCGCGTGACGTTAGACCGGAGATTCCGATGGCACAGATTTCACAGCAGGCACTGGAAACCGCCGTACAACAGTACCGCGACCCCTACCTGGGCAAGGACCTGTATGAATTGGGTGCGGTGAAATCCCTGACCGCGGACGACGGCGGCAAGGTCACCGTGATGATCGAATTGCCATACCCGTCCAAAGGCATCGCCGGCGCCCTGAAAGAGCTGCTCACCAATGCCCTCGACGACGTTGATGGCGTTGAGAGTGTTGATGTCCACGTGGGACAGAAAATCCACTCCCACAAAGGCCAGAAAGACATCCAGTCCGTTCCCGGCGTCAAGAACATCATTGCCGTGGCCTCCGGCAAGGGTGGTGTGGGCAAATCCACCACCGCCGTCAACCTCGCCCTGGCGCTACAAGCCGAAGGTGCCCGTGTCGGCATTCTCGATGCGGACATTTACGGCCCCAGCATCGGCATGATGCTGGGCGTCCCCGAAGGCAAACGCCCCGACACCCGGGAAAACAAGTACTTCGTCCCCATGGAAGCTCACGGCCTGCAGGCCAACTCCATGGCCTTCGTCGTCACCGATAAAACCCCCATGGTCTGGCGCGGCCCCATGGTCAGTGGCGCCGTCATGCAACTGCTGCAACAGACCCTGTGGAACGAACTGGACTACCTCATCCTCGACATGCCCCCGGGCACGGGCGACATCCAGCTCACCATCGCCCAGAAAGTCCCGGTAAACGGCGCCGTCATCGTCACTACACCCCAGGACATCGCCCTGCTGGACGGCAAAAAAGGCATCGAAATGTTCCGCAAGGTGGACATATCCGTGCTGGGCGTGGTGGAAAACATGAGTGTCCACATCTGCAGCAACTGCGGCCACGAAGAACCCCTCTTCGGCCACGGCGGCGGCGAACGCATCGCCGAAGAATACGACACCACGCTGCTGGGCCAACTCCCGCTGCACCTGACCATCCGCGAACAGACCGACGGCGGCACCCCATCTGTGGTGGCAGAACCCGATTCGGAAGTGTCGAGACGCTACAAGGACATTGCCCGCCGGGTTGGTGCGGAGTTGTCCACACGAGAGCGAAATCTTACCGGTTCGATCTCCAGCGTGTCCGTCACTGAACACTAGTAAAGCCCGCAACACCTAGAGGTGGACTGAGCTATAGACCACCACGAAAGCTGGATCGCCAGAACAGACGGGGCCTTCCGAAACTGTGAAAAACATGGATGTTTTTCTCAAGCCTACATGGACGTATCAACGGCGTGTTTCGGAAGGCTCCGTCTGTTCTGGCAGCCCCCGAAGCCAGGAAGCAAATTCAGGGCCCAAGCCTTCGACAGTCATTAAGTGAACAGGTAAACTACCGCCTCTCTTTTTTATGGATACGAGACGTCACCCATGAGCATCAAATCCGACCACTGGATTCGCCGGATGTCCCGGGATCACGGCATGATCGAACCCTTTGAATACGATCAGGTCCGCGAAACCGAAAAAGGCCGCGTAATCTCCTACGGCACATCCAGCTACGGCTACGATGTCCGTTGCAGCAACGAATTCAAGATCTTCACCAACGTTCACTCCGCCACCGTGGACCCGAAGAACTTCGACGACAACAGCTTCGTCAACTACACCGGCGACGTCTGCATCATCCCGCCCAACTCCTTTGCCCTGGCGCGCACCGTGGAATACTTCCGTATCCCCCGCAGTGTGCTGACCATCTGCCTGGGCAAATCCACCTACGCGCGGTGTGGCATCATCGTCAACGTCACACCACTGGAACCCGAGTGGGAAGGGCAGGTCACCCTGGAATTTTCCAACACCACCAACCTGCCGGCCAAAATCTACGCCAACGAAGGCGTCGCCCAGATGCTGTTCTTCGAGTCTGATGAAATCTGCGACACCAGCTACAAAGACCGGGGCGGAAAGTACCTGGGGCAAACAGGCGTGACCCTGCCGCGAACATGAGTGGCAGTGCCGCAGGGGCGATTCCGGTAAGTGACATCGTCAGGAGAGAGCCACAGTGAACGCCAATCAGTTTCTGAAAGCTGTCTCACAACTGCAGGGCTGGCGGGAATTTACCTTCCTGATGGCCCTCGCGGAGCGCTCCTTCCCCAATTACGCCCTGTTTGCGGATGCCGTTGGGCTCAAAACCGGTGCGAAAATGCGCCAATTGCTCGATCTTGGCTGGGAAATGCTGCAAAAGGACGTTTCCGAAGCGGCCATTCCCCAATTGCTGGCGAAACTCGAATCGCTGTCGCCAGATGTGAACGCCTATGACGCTTACGGTGTCTATCCCGCCTTTGATTTTTGCCAGTTGCTGGAACAGGCATTGCTGAACCGGCTCAATCCGGGCAAGCACCGCGCAACCGACGCCTCCCAGGTGGCCACCGCGACCGTCATGAACTTTGTTGAGCTTTCCGAAGGCGAAGACCTGGAAGAAGATGAGCTGGTCAGGCTATTGGACCAGCACCCGCTAATGAAAGAAGACAAGGTATTCCAGCGCGACCTGATCCTGGCCCTCAAACGCCAGCGCACGCCCACCAGCCAGTTTGTTGAACGCATCCACGGCGATGCCGCCAACGACGGTGTGAGCAACCTGGGCATCTCGCTGAGCGACTGACCGGCAGCGCTGCTGGCTCTGGCCTACACTTGGATGACAATCCGTTCTAATCCGGTACAGAAAAGCATCATGAAACTCTCTTCCTTTGGTCGGAAATTTACCGCGGATGCGGGAATCACCTCCCTGATGGATGACCTTGGCAACGCCCTGGCGTCCGGCGACGACATGATCATGATGGGTGGGGGCAATCCCGGCCATATTCCCGAGATCCAGGCTCGGGTCCAGCAGATACTGGCCGACATGGCCCAAAGTGATGGTGATACGCGCAGGCTGGTTGGTATTTATGACCCGCCCCAGGGTGAGAAGCAGTTCATTGCCTCCTTGGCTGAGCTTCTGAATCGTGAGTATGGCTGGGGATTGAAGCCGGAAAATATTGCCCTGACCAATGGCAGTCAGGCCGCGTTTTTCATGCTGTTCAATATGTTTGGTGGTGACTATGGTGATGGGGTGCACAAGCATGTCCTGTTGCCACTGGCGCCAGAGTACATAGGCTATGCCGATGCCGGTATTGAGCCCGGGCTGTTCCACGCCGTGCAGCCGGATATCTCATTCACCGACGCCCATGAGTTCAAATACCGGGTGGATTTCGATGCGGTTGAGGTAACGGCTGAAACCGGCGCCATCTGCGTTTCCCGGCCCACGAACCCCACTGGAAATGTGGTCACCGACGAAGAGCTGGCACGGCTGGAAGCCATGGCCCGCCAGCACGACATCCCGCTGATTGTGGATGGAGCCTACGGTACACCGTTTCCAAGCCTGCTGTTTGTGGATGCGACACCCCACTGGAACGACCAGGTGATCCTGTGCCTGAGTCTGTCAAAGTTTGGCCTGCCGGCCGTGCGTACGGGCATCGTTATTGCGGCGGAGCCGGTGATCAAGGCCTTGTCGGGCATCAATGCCATCATGAATCTGGCCACTGGTAGCTTTGGCGCCATGCTGGCGGAGCCTCTGGTGCGCTCAGGAGAAATCCTGTCGCTCAGCCGGGACGTGGTCTGCCCGTTCTACAAGGCGAAAATGGAGCGGGCGGTGGCGGTGTTTCGGGATGCCATGGGCGAGGACAGCTGTCGCTGGTATGTCCATAAACCCGAAGGCGCCATGTTTCTCTGGCTCTGGTTTCCGGGGCTGCCGATCAGCAGTCTGGAGCTGTATCAGCGGCTGAAAGCGCGGGGCGTGCTGGTGGTGTCGGGGCACTATTTCTTCCCCGGTTTGCCGGAAGACGGCTGGAAGCACCGCCACGAATGCCTGCGGGTGACCTACTCACAGGACGATGAGCGCGTGGCGGAGGGGCTGCGAATCATCGCGGATGAAGTGAAGGCTGTCTGGGCGACGGCCAGCCCGTAACTCACCGCTCTAGCGGCCCACCTTGGCGTCGCTGATGGTCAGTTCGTACTCGCTGCCGTCAGGTTCCACCTGGAGGAAGCGGATCAGCAGGTAGTCACGCTCCGGCGCGAACCACATCAGGGACTCGCGTTTGCTGTCGCTGTCGCGAACCTTCTCGGCCTTAAGTGTGCGAATGTCGTCGCCGTTGATGCGCACGGTTTCCTCGTCAACGACGGCGAATTTGTCGGTGTCGAAGTCGCCCTTGTCGATGACGCGGTATTCCATCTCGCGCTTGCCGGCCTTGATGTCCTGGCTTAGCTGCAGTTGATAGCCCATGGGGTCCATGGCGCCTTTCTCCAGCTTCATCGAAAACTTATCGCCTTCGTGATGCCCACTGACCACGTTATTTTCCCAGTCAAAATCGATCGCTTCCTCACGGTCCCGGATGAAGAGGCCGGAGAGCTTGTAGCGGTAACGTAGGGGAACCACCTGATTGTCTTCCCAGCGGAAGATCAGCGATTCGTCAATGTCTGCAACAAAGGAATCCACGTCGGTTCTGAAATGCCAGGTGCCATCGTCCCGTTGTTCCAGGATGCGGCGGGCGTCACCATTGAGGGAGATGCCCTTGTCCAGGGAGGCGTTGTAGCTGAGCTTCATGGGTTGGAGGGTAACGTCCTCCTGCTCGTCCGAGGCGTGTGCGAGCGAGGCTCCGAGAAGCAGCGCCCCGGTTAACAGGGCGGGCAACGCTGTGAGGCTGAATTTCAGGGGCATGCGACTCCTCCGGTTGCAATGGCAGATCTGTCACTGAACAGTCTAGCGTGACTGGTTGCTTCCGGAGATGACGATAAGTTTACTCAGGCCGAGGCTGCTGAGTTCTCGTCCGGAAGTACCACCGGTCGATTCAGTGGCTGACCGTCGAACACTACATAGTCGGTGCCCAGTTGAATGCGTCCCTCACAGAACCAGCGCACGACGATTGGGTAAAGCACGTGTTCTTTCTCCTGGACTTTCTCGGCCAGGGATTCCGGGGTGTCGTCCGGGGATATGCTCACTTCTGCCTGGGCAATCACCGGCCCGCCATCCAGTTCTTCGGTGACAAAATGAATGGACACGCCGTGGGTTGTTTCGCCAGCGTCCAGTGCACGCTGATGGGTCTTCAGCCCGGTGTACTTGGGCAGAAGGGAAGGGTGCACGTTCAGCATGGTGCCACGCAGTGCCCGCACGAAATCCGTGGTCAGGATGCGCATGAAGCCCGCCAGGACGATCAGGTCCGGGTTGTGACGGCGAATCTCCGCCATCAGTGCGCCGTCGAACTCCTCGCGGGAACCGTAATGGGTGTGATCCACGGTGAAGGTGTCGATGTTGGCCTGGGCTGCCCTCTCCAGAGCGAAGGCGCCAGGGCGGTTGCACCCTACCGCAACGATCTGGCCGGGAAAGTCCCGCTCCCGGCTGGCGTTGATGAGAGCCTGAAGGTTGGTGCCGCTGCCGGAAGCCAGGACCAGGATGCGTGGGGCGGTTACGGAATCTGCCTTCATGCCGACAACAGCCCTGGCGCATAACGTACTGATGCAGAGGCCGTGGCGTCGTCAGAGGCTTCAATGATGCCGACCTGCCAGACTTTTTCACCCAGAGCGTTCAGCGTATCAAGGGCCAGTTCGCGCTGGTTTGCAGGGATGCATACAACCATACCGACGCCACAGTTGAAGGTGCGGTACATTTCTTCGCTGGCAACGCCGCCGGCATCCTTCAGCCATTGGAACACCGGGGGTAGCTGCCAGCTGTCCGTATCGATGGCTGCAACCATGCCATCAGGCAGAACCCGGGGAATGTTCTCCGGAAGGCCGCCGCCAGTGATGTGGGACAGCGCACGAACGTCCACTTCGCGGACGAGCTGGAGCAGGTTTTTCACATAAATGCGGGTGGGCGCCATTAGGGCATCCGCGAGGGTAACGTCGGCAACCGTCTGGTTCAGGTCAGCGTTACTGACTTCCAGGATCTTGCGGATCAGGGAGTAACCATTGGAATGCGGGCCGGAAGAACCCAGGGCGAGCAGAACGTCGCCAGCCTGCACGTGGCTGCCATCAATGATCTCGCTGCGCTCCGCCACACCGACACAGAAACCGGCCAGATCGTAGTCGTCCCCTTCGTACATGCCCGGCATTTCCGCCGTCTCGCCGCCCACCAGGGAGCAGCCGGCCTGTTCACAGCCAGCGCCAATGCCGTCGACAACCTGGGCGGCCACGTCGACATTCAGCTTGCCGGTGGCGTAATAGTCCAGGAAGAACAGGGGTTCCGCACCGCCTACTACCAGGTCGTTGACACACATGGCCACAAGGTCAATGCCAATGGTGTCGTGCTTCTGGAGTTGCATCGCAAGTCGAAGCTTGGTGCCGACGCCGTCGGTGCCTGATACCAGCACCGGCTCATTGTAGCCAGGGGGAATAGCCACCATGGCGCCAAAGCCACCGAGGCCGCCAAGGACTTCCGGGCGACGTGTGCGCGCCGCGGTATTCTTGATGCGGTCGACGAGTTCGTTACCAGCATCGATATCAACGCCGGCATCACGATAGGTGAGGGAGGGCTTCTGTTCGCTCATGGTGTGTTTAACCGTTTGGACAGTGGGACAGGCGGCGGATTTTAACAGGTGCGGAACGGCGCTCCAAATGCAATTGCCCCGTTTGTCACCCTTAAAGGCAGTGTGGCACCGGATTGACTTTCTGCAATCCCGGTTAGCTACTCACACCAGGGGGCTTGGTGTATCCTATGCGCCATTAAGACGAATCGCAGGGTGTTTCATGCCAGACTCAGGAAAAATCTCGATGCAGGCAGTGCGGATAGTCCGTCAGTCACTCCGGTTGTTTGGAGTATTGGCGCTGATGGCCGCGCCAGCGGCAGCTGTTACCGTTACCGGCCTTTACTCGGTGGAAGTGCCCGTCGCTGGCTCGCAGCCTCAGGAACTTGAGCAGGGCTATGCGGACGGCCTGAGCCGGGTGTTTGTGCGCGTTTCCGGCACCCGCGACGTGCTGCGCAACGAAGGCGTTGAAGAACTCCTGGCGAACGCCGAATCGCTGCTTCAGTCCTACCAGTTCTTACGCTCCGATACGGGAAATCACAGGCTACGGATGAGCTTCGGCGCGGTCGGCGTCAACCGTGCGCTGGCGTCCGCGGATGCACCGGTATGGGGCGCGAATCGGCCGCTGACGCTGGCCTGGATCGCGGTCGAAGAAGGCGGGCGCCGTACCCTGGTTCATCAGGGAAGCGACAGTACAGGGACGGGCGCCGATGAACAGTGGCGTCGCGTTTTTCAGGACGCGGCGGTTGACCGGGGTTTGCCGGTGGGGCTTCCTCCCGCAAGATACCGGGACGACCGTGAACTGTTGTCGGACATATGGGGACAGTTTACATCCAGTGTTCGCAGATCGTCCGAGGATATGGAGCATGACCTGATGTCGCTGGTACGGGTCAGCCGTTCCGGATCACAGTGGCGTGCCGGATGGGTGTTTGACGGTATGGGGCTGGATAGTACGGAGCAATCGGTGACCGCCGACACGCCGCAAGCTCTGGCTGCTGCCGTGGTCGGGCGCTGGGCGGAAATGTTTGCCGATCGTTATGCGGTTGCGGGCAGTGATGTCGGCGAGTCTCCACAGGTGGACATCGTTGTGCATGGAGTCAGCAATCTGAAGGATTACGCCCGTGTGAATGGGGTTCTCAAAAACCTGTCGCCCGTGGTCGATGCGGGTGCCACCAGAGCGCGGAAGGACCAACTGACGCTCAGGGTTGCCTTTTCAGGGGAGATGGAGCAGCTGAAGCAGTACATTGCCCTGGACCCGCGGCTGGTTCCGCTTTCAGACGCCGAGGTCTCACGCATGCCTACAGGTGATGAGCGTCAACCCGGTGGTCAGGCGCAGGCCCAATCGGTGCAGCAGGCCCCGCAAGGCGGTATTGCACTGGCGGAACAGAGCACGGAGAGCGCTGCGGCCTCCGCCAACCCGCTGTTCGTTTACCAGCCTCTACTGGCAAACGAGGAAGAGTCAGAACAGGCGTTCGAGTCACTCTATCAGGTGCTTCATTACCGCTGGCAGCCTGCCTCCATCGTCGAGTCGGAAGACGGGGAATAATATCGCGGTGTTCGGTATTAGGGGAGTCATGTCATGACGCACCGCTGGCGCTGGATTCCAAATGCGCTGACGTTTTTGCGCATTTTGCTGATTGCTCCTTTTGCGGCAGCCCTTATGGCCAAGGAATATCGTTTTGCCCTGGTGATATTTTTTCTGGCATCCGCAACGGACGCCTTTGATGGTTTCCTGGCTCGTCACTACAACTGGCGAACCCGGCTTGGCGCCATTGCCGACCCATTGGCGGACAAGGCACTGCTGATCACCACCTATCTGATGCTGGCTATAACCGGCGTACTCCCGGCCTGGCTGTTCTGGTTGGTGCTGGGTCGGGATCTCCTGATCGTGTGTGGTGGGTTGGCGTTTCATTACGGTGTCGGTCGCTTTGAGATGCAGCCGAGCCTGCCCGGCAAACTTAACACCCTGATCCAGATTCTGGTGGCCCTCGCGATCATCATTCTGCTGGCGGATTTGCCGATGCAACCGTGGGTTATGGACGTTGGCATTCTGCTGGTGGCGGCCTCAGCCATTTTCAGCGGTGCGCACTATATCGGCGTATGGAGTCTGAGGGCATGGAGGGCAAAGAGGCAGTGAGTGCGTCACAGCTGGTGTTGGGGGTCAAGCTTCGAGACGACGCCCGTTTTGATAATTTTCATGGTGGCCGGAATGCCGATGCTGCGGCAAGACTTAAGTCTACCTGCGAGCAGGTTGGTGTTGTACCCGTCATCGCCGTCTGTGGCGACGCAGACACTGGCAAAAGCCATCTGTTGCAGGCGGTCTGTCATCTGGCGGAGCAAAACCAGCAGGGTGCGGTTTGTGTCAGTATGGAGGAGTTGTTGCCCCTGGGGCCCGACTCGCTCTCAGGGCTGGAAGGCCAGTCAGTGATCTGCCTGGATGACCTGGATCTCATTGCGGGCCAGGAAAACTGGGAAGAGGCCATCTTCCATCTGTACAATCGGGTGAATGACCATGGACACCTGATGGTCGTCAGCCTGTCGGAACTGCCGGCGTCGTTGCCATTCGGGTTGCAGGATCTGGTGTCCCGTTTGAGTCATGGCCTGACCATTCAGCTGGGCATCTATCGTGACGATGATCGCCTGAGGATACTGATGGCGAGGGCAGAGCAGCGCGGCCTTGTCCTCAGTGATGATGTGGCCGTATTCATACTCAGGCGAGCACCCCGGAAACTGGCCGATCTGCTGGCCATTCTGGATCGCCTGGATGAAAACTCATTACGCGCCCAGCGACGACTGACGATCCCGTTCGTTAAGTCGGTGTTGGGCTGGTAGGGCGTTATATTCGCAGGGAAACTGTCAGAGGAAGCAGCATGAGACGAGTAGTGTTTAACCAAAAAGGTGGCGTCGGCAAGTCCAGTATCACCTGTAACCTGGCCGCGATCAGTGCCGCCCGGGGCAAACGAACACTGGTTGTCGATCTTGATCCCCAGGGTAATTCCACCCACTACCTGCTGGGTAGGCCTGCGGGCGAGCTCAAGGATACCATTGCCGACTACCTTGAGCAGACGGTAGCGTTTACCGTGTTTAATCGGCGCGCTGACGAGTTTGTCCACGCCTCTCCCTTCGACAACCTGTTTGTTATGCCTTCCAGCCCGGAACTGGATTTTCTGGAGCGCAAACTGGAAGCCAAGCACAAGATTTACAAGCTGAGAGAAGCACTGAAGAAGCTCGGTGAGTCGTTTGACGAAATCTACATTGATACGGCGCCGGCGCTCAATTTCTACACTCGATCCGCATTGATTGCGGCGCAGCGATGCCTGATCCCTTTCGATTGCGATGATTTTTCCCGTCAGGCTCTCTACAGCATCCTTCACGAGATTCAGGAGCTGCAGGAAGACCACAACGAAGACCTCGTGGTCGAAGGTATTGTCGCAAACCAGTTCCAGCCCCGCGCCAGCCTGCCAAAGAAGCTGGTGCGTGAGCTGATGGACGAGGGCCTGCCCGTATTGCCGGTGAGGTTGTCCAGCTCGGTGAAGATGAAGGAGTCGCACCAGAGCCGGCAACCGTTGATTCATATGGCACCGAAACATCCGCTGACTCGGCAGTATGAAGACCTGTACCGAGTGCTTCATGGCGAAACCGTTGAACTGGAACCCCTGGCAGATTGAGAGTGAGCGTATCTATGGCGAATTCGTCCGACCATACCACCCGTGTCGCGGACAGCCTGCTTCAGATAGAGATTGAGTTGCGGCGAATTGATGCGTGGGAGAGTGAGCCGCCATCGCCAGAGGCGCTGCAGAGTGCCCAGCCATTTGCCGTGGACACGCTGGAGTTTACCCAGTGGTTGCAGTTCGTCTTTGTCAGCCGCATGAAAGTGTTGATTGAGGGCGGTCAGCCCCTGCCTCAGGTGTCAGGTATGGCACCGATGGCGGAAGAGCACTTTCGGGGCAGGGAAGAGTCCGGGGCCGCCCTGATTAGCAAGCTGGAAGAAATGGACCGCCTGCTGTCCGGACAGCCCTGAGCGTGTAATCGTAATCAGACCTGAGCGTGTAAACTGGGCCTCCGGCCGAATCAGTCGTGGGTGTCCAGGCGCATGGACAGATCCACCGCCCTGACATCCTTGGTCAGTGCTCCGATAGAGATATAGTCAACACCGGTCTCGGCAATCGGCACCAGTGTCTCGCTGTTGACGCCGCCGGACGCTTCCAGCTTTGCGGCGCCAGCCGTGTGAATAACCGCCTGGCGCATATCCTCCAGTGAGAACTCATCCAGCATGATGATGTCCGTGCCTGCGGCCAGGGCCTGATCCAGTTCTTCCAGATTTTCGGTTTCCACTTCCACCGGACGGCCAGGGGCAAGTCGGCGGGCCTCTCTGACGGCATCCGCAATGGAGCCACAGGCGGCAATGTGGTTTTCCTTGATCAGGAAGGCATCCCACAGACCAATGCGATGGTTATGGCAGCCACCGCAGGTGACCGCGTATTTCTGCGCCAGTCGCAGGCCAGGCAGGGTCTTGCGGGTATCCAGTAGCTGAACACCGGTATGGGCGACACGGCGAGCATGGCCGGCACATGTGGTGGCAACGCCGGACAGCAACTGCAGCCAGTTCAGGGCTGAGCGCTCGGCGGTGAGCAGGCTGCGAGCCGGGCCTTCCATGGAAAACAGCGATTGGCCGGGGCTTGCCTCGTCTCCGTCCTGCACCTGCCAGCTCAGGGTGACCCCCGGGTCCACTTGCCGGAACACCTCCTCAACCCATGCGCGTCCGGCAATGGTTGCGGCATCCCGGGTAATGACATGTCCGCGACTGATGCGCGCTTGTGGAATCAGCATGGCAGTAATGTCGCCATCTCCAATGTCTTCACGCAGGCTTTGTGCAACGGTTTCAATGCGGGACTGGCGGAGCAGTTCGGCTGGAATCATGGCAGAATTTCCGGTTGTTCAGTGGCGGTTTGGAGGCACGTTGGGTGTGCGGTTGTGATTCTATAGGCCACAGCCAGATTCGCCAAACGTGGAAAGGTGGGGGTGCTAAACTGTGACAACCATCACTTAGACACAAAAGGTGACAAATTCTGACACAAGGTGACGTGGGTAAGGCCTAAGATGTGCAATAACACATTTCTCCAGCTATCACCCGGAGCAGCCGAATGGCGCAGGATAACAAGGTTGTAAGTCTCAAAGGCCAGAAGCTTCCTGACAGGTTTTCCCTGCCGGGCTCTCTGGTGCGCCTGCGTGACGTATCGGGTCAGTCACTGAAGTCTGTACTGTCTGGTTTTTTCGACAAAGCGGACGACGCGCTTTTTGAGCTGGCGGACAAGGCTGGAACCAACCAGGATCAGACCGCGTACTTTGACGCCATGCGTGAGTTGAGGCTGCGGCGCAAGAACATGACCGTGTCGGTGCTGCAGTACGTCAGCCGCGCGTTCAATGACATCGGCTCGTTCAAGCCGGGTGGTGGCAGTGGCACCCTGGATGAGGTGGACCAGGACTCGCTGGCGTTGCTGGACCATTCCGATCTGGAGCAGCAGGTCGCCATCGACAACCTGATCAACAAACTGCGCAACCAACACGCGGAGGTTATACGCCTGCTGAATGTGCGGGTTGCTCACCTGCTGCCCTCGGTGCGTCTGGAAGATAGCCAGATGCCCCTGAGCCCGGAGGTGATCTGCGGAGGGGTTGCGGAAGCCTGTTCCGATCTGGATATCGATATCCGTGCCAAGCTGGTGGTGCTTAAACTGTTCGACCGCCTGCTGGTGGGTGTTCTGGGGGATTTCTACAAGGATGCCAACAAAACCCTGGTCGCCGAAGGGGTGCTGCCCGACATGCGTCGCCCGCCGGTCGGTGGTCAGGGTGCGTCTGGCAAATCCGCCCCGGCTGGGGGACGGACCACGGGGACGCTGTCAGCGAGCTCGGAGTCATATGCGTCGGGGCCGCTCACGACGCCGTCCGACGATGTGAGGGCAACGTTTTCTGAACTGAGTGCCCTGTTGCACCAGGGGCAGAGTTCGAGCGAGTACGGCACAGGGAGCCGTGGTGTGCCCAGCGCCGGCGCGCTCGATACCCGTACACTGATGGCACGGCTTCACGAAATCCAGTCTCAGTCTGTCCATTGGGGGCAGGGTGAGGTTGTGCCTCTGTCAGAGCAATTGCAGCAGGTGTTCCGGTCGGAAACCGGAAGAAAACACGACGTCGGCCAGGTGGACAGCGACGTCATCAATCTCGTGTCGATGTTGTTTGATTTTATCCTGGAAGACCGTCAGCTCCATCCAGTGATGAAGGCCGTGATCGGTCGCCTGCAGATCCCCGTGCTCAAGGTGGCGCTGAGCGACAACAATTTCTTTAACCGGGGCGGACATCCGGTACGGAAGCTGCTGAATGAACTGGCCATGTCTGCTATCGGTTGGACCGAGAAAAAGGCCGGCCAGCGTGATCCGCTACGAGACAAGATCGAGTCGGTGGTTGATCGCGTGCTTAACGAATTTACCGACAACGTCGATATTTTCAGTGAGTTGCTCAGCGATTTCGGCCATTTCATGGATTTGGACCGTCGTCGCAGGGAGCTCGTGGAGCAGCGTCTGCGTGATGCTGAGGAAGGCAGGGCCAAGCAGGAGCGGGCATCCAAAGCGTCTGAGAACCTGCTGAACGAACAGATTACCGGTCGGGATCTGTCTCCTCCGGTCGTCACACTGTTGAATGAGGCGTGGGCAAAGTATCTACAGTGGATCGTGCTGCGTGAGGGTGAAGACAGTGAGCGCTGGGATGAGGCATGTGACCTTACCCGGCAACTCGTATGGAGTGTTGATCCCAGGCCCATCAACGACAACACTCGCAGCGAGCTGCTGCGGTCGATTCCGGGAATCGTGGACGGTCTGAGAAACGCCCTGCAGGAAATTTCGTGGGACCCATTTGCCACCGATGCCGCCATAAGAGACCTTGAACTGGCCCACGTGGATGTGTTCCAGCGCCTTGTCACCACAACCCGCCCTGCTGTGGCGCCCGAACCTGAACCTCAGGCTGCGCCCCAAAAGGTGGAGGCGGAACCGTCTGTGGTCTCCAGGGATATGTCGGATACCGCGCCCAAAGCTCCAGAGAAAGTGGAGCGAACGACTGAGGGCGTAATGGCAGGCGCCTCCGAGCCCTCGGATGCCACCACGTCTGTATCTGCTAGCCCCGTGCCAAGCCCTGAAGAGCCGGCCGCAGAGGAATTGGCCGAGAGCTCCGGGGCAAATGTCGAGCTTCAATGGCTGGAGCGGGCTGATGGCCTTCGTGTTGGCTCCTGGGTTGAGCTGACCCGTGATGGCAACAAAACACGCTGCAAGCTGGCCGCGTTTATCAAGGCGACGGGCAAGTACATCTTCGTTAATCGCAGTGGTGCCAAAGTGGCGGAATATCAGCGTGAAAACCTTGCACTGGCGCTCGCTGCGGATGAGATCTCCATGTTGGACGACGGCCTGATATTCGACCGGGCGCTGGAATCCATCATCGACAACCTTCGCAGTAGCCGCAAGGACTGATCGTATAGCAAGACCGGAGACTTTGTGCTTCAATCAGGGGCATCAAAGCAACAACGGCGAACGCATCGGTGGTCCGGTCTGTTCGCCCCGGCCTGTTGGAACCACATTGTCTGAAACCATCCCTTCGCGCAACACCATTGACCTGTCGCCACCGGCTGTCGCCGGATTACGGACGACCGGTCGGGTAGCCGGCGCCCGTTGGTGCCCGTCTCCAAATTTTGGCAAACGCCCCGAAGGGGCGGCAATATCCCTGTTGGTTGTTCATAATATCAGCCTTCCTCCCGGGCAGTTCGGAGGCGATGCCATCGAACGGTTTTTCTGCAACCAACTGTCCCCCTCAGAGCACCCCTATTTCGAGACCATCGCCGATATGAAGGTTTCGTCACACCTGTTGATCCGCCGGGATGGCGAATGCCTTCAGTTCGTCAGCTTGTTGGAGCGCGCGTGGCATGCCGGGCGGTCCTGCTTTCAGGGCCTGGAAGAGTGCAACGATTATTCAATCGGCATTGAGCTGGAGGGCGCGGATGACATTCCATACACCGCAGCTCAGTATGAGGTGCTTGCTGACGTGTCAGCATTGATCATGAAATCGTGGCCGGCCATCACGCCAGAGAGGATCACCGGGCACAGCGATATCGCACCCGGTCGCAAAACCGATCCAGGCCCGGCTTTTGACTGGCCCCGATATCGGCAACTGCTTGGTACAGGGCATGGCAACGGAGCGGCTAACTGATGGTATTGGTGGTGTTTCTGCTCGCTTACCTGGTGAGACGCAAGCTGGATGCGGCCAACGCCTGGTCTTCTGAGCCGTTGTGGCGGTCCGCGTTTAACCGGGGAGGCGCTGAAAGGTCTGGTAACGAGGCAGGCCTATGGAAGGGGCTGGTTATTATTCTTGTGCCCTCGTTGATGCTGGCTACCGGGGAGTACTATCTGCACACCATTGGCTGGCGCATGGCCGCGTATCCATTGGAGTTTTTGTTGATGGTGTTGTTGATGGGTGCGCCGGGTTGGCGGGCGCGCCTGGAGGTTTACAGTGAATCCTGGGCCAGGGGCGACATGCAGTCCGCTTGGCATCACGTTATGGATATTTTGCCGGCGGAAGAACGGGGCGCGGCAGCGTCGCCCGATGAGATGCATCTGGCTTTGTCACGAACGCTGATGGTCAGCGTCTTCGAGCGTTTTTTTCTGGTTGCTTTCTGGTATGTCGTTGGCGGTATTGCGGCAGCCTTCTTTGCGAGGGGAGTTGTCGCGTTAAGGGATCACTGGCCGCAGGTGGCAGCGAGACCAGGGTTTGCCGCGCTGGCGGAGATACTCAATTGGCTTCCCTCACGACTACTGTCCTTCACGTTTGGAGTCGCAGGTGATCTTGCCGGCTGGATGAAAGAAGGAAAACGAAGACTGTTTGATGTGAGCCTCAGAACCAACCAGCTATTGATGGGCGCCGCGAGCGCGGCATTGACGGGCTATGCACTGGACCCGGAGCGGTTCTCGAAGATCCATCCGGACGAATGGGCGGGCTTTGGTGGTCGCAGCCTGGAGGCCATCCGGGATTTGCTGAACCGAAGCATGCTGGTCTGGATCTGCATCCTTGCGCTGCTGGTTATTGCCGGTGTGCGCTGATCACGACATTTTGACAAAAATTACATTTTTACGCCGAAAAACACTCAAGTTTGTAGTACTTTAGTCGACAATATAAACAAATAGAATAAAGTTCCATCCTTTCGATGCTTTCTGTGGGGGTACACGTGAACCAGCTTATCAAGCCTGCAGTAGCGCTGATGAATCGGCTGCCGATGTTCTACAAATTCAGCCTGATCAGTGTGTTGTTCCTGCTTCCCATTATTGCCCTTTCCTGGTTGGTTATCAGTGAACTGAACCGGTCGGTTGATACCATGACCCGGGGCGTGGAGGGGTTGGAGCAGCTCGAAAAGGTGGATACGCTGCTGGCAGAGTCCATGGCATACCGGGATTTTCGTGCCCCCGGCAAGATCAAGGATGACAATGAACTGCTCTCACAGTCCGCAGAGTCGTCAGAAACGATTGATAGAATTCTTGAGGAACTGGTTAACGCAGAGGCTCGTTTTGATGAGTCCGGTAACTGGTCCCAGCAGGTGGCGATGCTGGTGGAAGAGTGGCAAACACTCAAATCGACTGACAGTTATCAGGGCAATATCGACCCCCAGTTCAAGTATTATCAGGAGTTCGTCCAGAAAGTGCGGGCGCTCTTGTCCGCGACCATTGAAATTTCCGGCCTGGGGCAGGACGCATCCCGGGAAAACCTGCTGCTTCTGGGGCTTTTGCGTGAGTCGCTGCCGGATGCCCGCAGCATCATTGGCCGGGCCAGGACGTTCGGGACCTTTGCGCTCATCGACGGGCAGGTGGGCTACAATCTCAGTGACGCTCTTAATGAAATCTATGACGAACTGACCAACCGCGCATCACTGCTCGGGCCTGCACTGACCGTATCGATGGATGCATCGCCGACCCTGGAGAAAACGACAGGTGATGCTGTCGAGGGCATTCTCGAGAGTCTGGTGGTTGTGCGTGACGAGCTGGATGCCAACATCATCACGCCCATGCGCCTCGAGTTACCCTGGCGGGATTTCAACCGCACCATCGAAAACCAGCTTGCCCATTACGATGCGCTCAAGGCTGGAATTTTTGACGTCGTTGGCGCAAACCTGAACTCACGCCTGGAGGGCGAGCTGCAGCAACGGCAGTTGATTATTGCCGCATTGGTAATTGTCCTGTTGGTGGTGGTTTACCTCTACGTCGGCTTCTTTATGTCGGTACGTACGGCTATTAATCGTTTCAGCACGGCAGCAAGGTCCGTGGCTGAGGGCGATATGACGACTCACATCCAATTGGATAATCGTGATGAATTGGGTGAGCTGACTACCGAGTTCAACAACATGACGGACCGGATTGCCGAATTGATCCGCTCAGTGAGCAGCACTACATCGGACGTCGATCGGCAGGCCACTCGTGTCAACGATACCGCGGCTGCGAACAGCGAGGCCGTTGCGCGGCAGATGGAGGAGTCCGGCCAGATCAACGAAGCCATGAACCAGATGGTGGAAGCGGTCAATGAGGTTACTGAGAGTGCTCATCGCGTGTCTGATAGCGCTGGCGCGGCTGAAGAGGATACCGAGAGAGGCCGCGGAGTGGTTGCGGATACCGTCGCCACCATCAACCGTCTTGCCACCGAAATCTCCGGCGCGGTTGATGTCATCAACCGGGTAAACGCCGACAGCGATAACATCAGCCAGGTTCTGGTCGAAATCAAGGCGATTGCGGAGCAGACCAATCTCCTGGCATTGAATGCGGCCATCGAGGCTGCGCGCGCCGGTGAGCAGGGCCGTGGTTTTGCGGTGGTGGCAGACGAAGTACGTTCACTGTCACAGCGTACCCACAAATCGACTGAGGAAATCGAGGGTATGATCACCCGGTTGCAGAGCGGCGTGAAGGAAGCCGTTGCGGCCATGACCAACAGCCATGACGTGACTGAAACCACGGTGAAGAAATCGGCGGAAGTGACGGAAGCGCTGGACCGGATTGCCCAGGGGATTTCGACCATTGTTGATATGAGCCACCAGATCGCACAGGCGGCCGAGGAGCAGTCTGCCGTGGCGAAAAACGTCAATACCAACGTTGAACAGATCAGTGTCCTGGGTGAGAAAACGGCAGATAACGCCGAGGAAACCCTGGCATCGTCACGGGAAATGTCACAACTGACTGCATCCCTGCAGCGCCTCGTGGAAGCGTTCAGGGTCTGACATTCGGGATCTGAAGGGTGTGCTCCTGAGATCTATGGCGATAGCTGTTTAATACAGTTTGTCAGCATCTGGTTTGTCGGAACATCAACGCCCAGCGCATGCCCGCGCCCGACGATATATCCATTGATAAAGTCAATTTCGGTAGGGCGGCCCCGCCGCCTGTCGCTGCGCATGGATGAGGTATTCCGCGCCGTTTTGCGGGCAACCGTTTCGATGCGTTCGCGAATCGTGATTGAGGGCAGGGCTTTCCCGATATCACCCTTCATCACCTGTGAGATTTCGTCGCACAACTCATTGATGTGTTCCAGGTAGAACGGGTCCGTGAGGATGTCACCATTAGGGCAGTCGAGGATTGCCGTAAAGGCATTGATACCCGCATTGATGATCAGTTTGTCCCACAGCCGTCTCTGAATGTCTTGCTCTGCGTGAACCGTCAACCCGCTGGTGCCAAGCGCGGTTACTACCTGCGTCAGATGCGTCGTCGCACTCTTGGTTAATGGGCCAACCCAGGTTTCGCCTTTGCCGGCGTGGACTGTGCAGCCTGGTGCTGGGCGGTTCGCTCCTTCGGTGGTGCTGGCGGCCAGGATCGGTCGTTGTGGCCAACGCTCGGCGACCGCTTGCTGGCAGCCCATGCCGTTCTGGAACAGGACGATGGGAGTCTCTGGGGAAAGGTCATGGAGGTTGGATTCGATGGCATCAAGCGTATCGCCCGCCTTCGTGGTGACCATCAACAGTGAGGGGGGTGCCTCGGTGGCGAGCAGGTAGGGAACTGTGACGACTTCCTCCGGGCCTTCGAACGGCCGGAACGTGTAAGTCAGTGCGGGGTTACCTGTTTCCGGGGTAACCCTGCGACGAGGGATAAACGTTACCGTTCCGGTGGGCAGGTAGCCCGCCCAGAGTTGGCCCATGGAGCCTGCGCCGAGAATGGCGATGCGGCCATTCCCGGACAGCCCCTGATTATTCCCCGGCGTGGCCATGGGTTACATGGCCTCGATGGCGGCCCGTTGCTCGCTGAGCCGGCTCATGCTGCCCTGGGCATCGCTGAGCTTTTCCTTCTCTTTTTCTACCACCTCTGCGGGCGCCTTGGCAGTGAATTTCTCGTTGCCAAGTTTTCCTTCCAGTCGGCCAACTTCTTTCTGCAGTCGCTCCAGTTCCTTGTCCAGTCGCTTGAGTTCGGCATCCTTGTCAATCAGACCGGCCATGGGCACCAGCACTTCCATCTCGCCAACCAATTGGGTGGCTGACATGGGGGCTTCGCCTTCGGTAAACCATTCCAGGCTGTCCAGGCGCGCCAGTGATGACAGGAACTGGCGGTTCTCGTCCAAGCGGCGTTTGTCGTCTGGGTTTTTACCACGCAGAAGCACCGGGATGGCTTTTGCCGGGGAGATGTTCATCTCGCCGCGGATATTCCGAACAGCGACAATCACGCCTTTCAGCCATTCAATATCGGCGGCTACCGCAGAGTCCTGCTTGTTGGCGTCCGGCTGCGGGTAGGGCTGCAGCATGATGCTGTCACCGGTTTTGCCGGCCAGGGGTGCGATGCGCTGCCAGATTTCCTCGGTGATGAACGGCATCATCGGGTGCGCCAGGCGAAGGACCGCTTCCAGCACCCGTACCAGGGTGCGGCGGGTGCCACGTTTGGCTTCCGCACTGGCGTTGTCGTCGTTCAACGCCGGCTTGGAGAGTTCCAGGTACCAGTCGCAGTATTCGTTCCAGATGAACTCATACAGGGCGTACGCGGCCAGGTCGAACCGGTACTGGTCAAGATGGCGGATCACGTCCTGCTCGCAGGTTTGCAGCTCGCTGATGATCCAGCGGTCTGCCAGCGACAATTCCACGGCCTCACCGTTGACGCCGCAATCCTCGCCCTCGGTGTTCATCAGCACGTAACGGGCGGCGTTCCACAGCTTGTTGCAGAAGTTGCGGTAGCCTTCAAGGCGCTTCATGTCCCAGTTGATGTCGCGGCCGGTGGTGGCCATGGCGGCCAGTGTGAAACGCAGGGCATCGGTGCCGTGGGCAGTGATGCCTTCCGGGAATTCCTTCTGTGTGCGCTTGCCGATCTTTTCAGCCAGCTTGGGCTGCATCAGGTTGCCGGTGCGTTTCTCCAGCAGGTCATCGAGCTCGATGCCGTCGATCATGTCCAGAGGGTCAATCACGTTGCCCTTGGACTTGGACATCTTGTCGCCGTGCTCGTCGCGGATCAGGCCGGTCACATACACGGTCTTGAACGGTACCTGTGGGGTGCCGTCCTCGTTTTTCATGAAGTGCATCGTCATCATGATCATCCGGGCGACCCAGAAGAAAATGATGTCAAAACCGGTCACCAGCACGTTGGTGGGGTGGAAGGTTTTCAGCCGCTCAGTGATTTCCGGCCAGCCCAGGGTGCCGAAGGTCCAAAGGGCGGAGCTGAACCAGGTGTCGAGTACGTCTTCGTCCTGACTGAGTTCCACCTCGGCGGCGAGGTTGTGCTTCTGGCGCACTTCGTCCTCGCTGCGGCCAACATAGATGTTGCCCTCGGCATCGTACCAGGCGGGAATTCGATGGCCCCACCAGAGCTGACGCGAGATGCACCAGTCCTGGATGTCCCGCATCCAGGCGAAGTACATGTTCTCGTATTGCTTGGGCACGAACTGGATACGACCGTCTTCGACCGCTTCGATCGCCGGCTTTGCCAGGGTTTTGGCGTCGGCGAACCATTGGTCGGTCAGCATGGGCTCGATGATCAGGCCGGAGCGGTCGCCCCGGGGAACGCTCAGCACGTGGTCTTCCACTTCCTGTACCAGGCCGTCGGCATCCATATCCGCCACAATCCGCTTGCGGGCCTGTTCGCGGGTAAGGCCGGCGTACGCAGCCGGCAGGCTGCCGTCCACATCGGTGTTTTCAGTGCCATCGGCGTTGACCACTTCGGCTACATCGCGGATGCAGGCGTTCTGGGTCATGACGTTGATCATTACCAGGTTGTTGCGCTTGCCCACGGCATAGTCGTTAAAGTCGTGGGCGGGGGTGATCTTGACGCAACCGCTGCCTTTTTCAGGGTCGGCGTGGGTGTCGGCGAGAATGGGAATGCGTCGGCCTACCAGCGGGAGGTCAACGAATTTGCCAATCAGGTGCTGGTAGCGCTCATCGTCCGGGTGCACGGCCACGGCGGTATCGCCAAGCATGGTTTCCGGGCGAGTGGTCGCCACCACTAGATAGCTCTTGCCATCCTGCGTCTTTTCGCCGTCGGCCAGCGGGTAGCGAAGGTGCCAGAAAAAGCCTTTCTCTTCCTTGTTCTCGACCTCAAGGTCGGAAATGGCTGTATGCAGCTTCGGGTCCCAGTTGACCAGGCGCTTGCCACGGTAGACCAGGCCTTCGTCGTACAGGCGGATGAACACTTCCTGCACGGCTTTGTAGAAACCGTCGTCCATGGTGAAACGTTCGTGGTCCCAGTCCACTGAGTTACCCAGGCGGCGGATTTGGCCGGTGATGGTGCCGCCGGAGTGTTCCTTCCAGTCCCAGATGCGTTTGATGAACTCTTCCCGACCCAGGTCGTGACGGGTTTTGTCTTCTTCCGCCGCGAGCTTGCGTTCAACCACCATCTGGGTGGCGATACCGGCATGGTCGGTGCCTACCTGCCAAAGGGCATTGCGGCCCTGCATGCGCTTGAAGCGGGTGAGCGTGTCCATAATGGTGTGCTGGAACGCATGGCCCATGTGGAGGCTGCCGGTGACATTGGGCGGTGGGATGGCGATGCTGAAGGATTCGCCTTCGCCCCCCTCCGCCTTTTCTGAACGGGGGCGGAAGTACCCTTTGGATTCCCAGTTTTCGTACCACTGGCGCTCGATGTTTTCTGGCTGGTAGGTTTTTTCCATGGGTTTCTGCTGGTGACCGTTTGGTTGATTCACAAGGGAAATTCAAGGCGTCTGATTATACATGCTCACTTGGGTTGCGGCGAACCTTGGGGTGCAGGGGCATGGGGGTAGTTTGAATTTCGGAAAGAAAAAGAACTCGCTGCGCTCAGACACCTTTTTGCTGTCCGAAATTCAAACTACCCCCATACCCTTATGGAGTCCGAGTTGTCTCGGCTGTGTTCAATGGTTTTGTCTGGGTATGATTGTGAGCCTGTTTTACGTCTCACCGCTTCCTTTGGTCATGCACTCGAGGCTCAATTCCCAATGCCCGTAACTGCTTGAAATGCGATCGTGCCTGACTCAACACCGTTTCGTCGTTATGGGCAACCAGCGCCAATCGTTTAAACCGGTCTGCGTCCGCAGGCAGGGTGGATGAGAGGATGATCACCGTGTCCCAGTCTTCCGCGACCGGTTGGCAAAGCAATATCCCAACGGGATCAGTGCAGGTCGTGGCGGAGTCCGGCACGATGCTGTGGGGTATAAAAGCCTCGGGGCTGAAGTTCCAGAGCAGGTCGTCCAGTTCCTGAGCCTGTTGCATGGTGTCACAGACGACGCCTACGCGGTCTCCCTGCTGGCGCGCCTTGTCCACCAGCTTGGCGGTATGGAGATTGCGGGCAGCAGGGGTGTTCTGGGCGAGGATGTGGAACCAGTAGGACTGGTTCCGTTCATCCTGTGAGCCCGGATTACTTTCCTGCATGAGACATCAGGTAGTCGACCAGCATGGGTACCGGGCGGCCGGTTGAGCCTTTGGCTTTGCCGGAGAGCCAGGCAGTGCCGGCAATGTCCAGGTGGGCCCAGGGGTAGTCCTTGGTGAACCGGGACAGGAAGCAGGCAGCGGTGATGGTGCCGGCCGGGCGACCACCAATGTTCTGCATGTCAGCAAAGTTGCTGTCGAGCTGGCTCTGGTACTCGTCCCACAGAGGCAGGCGCCAGGCGCGGTCACCCGCGCGTTCACCAGCGGCAAGCAGTTCGTTGGCGAGGGTGTCGTTGTTGCTCAGCAGGCCGGTGGCATGGCTGCCCAGGGCGATGATGCAGGCGCCGGTCAGTGTGGCCATGTCGACGACCACTTCCGGGTCGAATTTCTTGACGTAGGTGAGGGCGTCGCACAGTACGAGTCGGCCTTCTGCGTCGGTGTTCAGGATTTCGATGGTCTGGCCAGACATGGAAGTAACAATGTCACCCGGGCGTGTCGCAGTACCGCTGGGCATGTTCTCGGCGGCGGCGATTACGGCAACCACGTTGATTTTCGGTTTGGTCTCGGCAATGGTTTTCATGGCGCCGAACACGGCGGCGGCGCCACCCATGTCGTACTTCATTTCATCCATGCCTTCGCCGGGCTTGAGGCTGATGCCGCCGGTGTCAAAGGTAATGCCTTTGCCCACGAGGACGTAAGGCTTGTCTTTCGCCTTGCCGCCACGGTATTCCATTACGATCAGTTTGGCGGGTTGGGCGCTGCCGGCAGACACGGACAGTAAGCTGTGCATGCCCAGCTTTTGCATCTGCTTTTCGTCCAGCACGTCGGTCTTGATGACGTCGTTGTCTTTGGCCAGTTTCTCAGCCTGCTCAGCCAGCCAGGTGGGATGGCAGATATTCGGCGGCGTGTTGCCCAAATCCCGGGTGAAATTCATACCACGGCCGGTTGCCAGGCCAAGATTGAAGGCGTCCTTCAGGGCCTTTCCGGCGGAGGAGGCAGCAACGGTCACCTTCGCCAGTTTGCGTTGTGATGGTTTCTCGCTCTTGAATTCGCTGAACCGGTAGAACTGCTCTTCCAGGGTGCGGCCGATCAGGTTCAGGCGTGCCGTTTCCGAACTGGTGGCGTCGTCACCGGTGACAAGGGTGTCGCTCAGGCCGACCAGTACGTGTTTGGACGGGCCATCCTTGATCTGGCTGGCCATGGCGATCAGCGATTTGCGGTAGTTGGCGGGGGAGCGATCCTTGTCGGCGCCGGTGCCAACGACCAGCAGGCGAGCCCAGGGCTGGCCTTCGAGTGGAACGAGCAGGGTGGTTGCATTTTTACCGGTAGCATCCCCGTTCTTCTGCAGGGTCTTGATCAGTCCGCCCAGGGCTTCGTTTGCTTGGGTCGTGGAGGCAGGCCAGTCACCTTTTTCCGGCAGGGCAACAACCAGGCAATCCGCTTTGGTATCCGAAATGGGCTTACTGCTCAGAGTAAAATTCATAGCAACTCCCGTTGGTTATTCTGATGGAGGACAGGCCCGGCCTCGGGCTTGAATGTCCGAATGCCTATAGCATTGGGGTTTGGGGGTAAATTATCAAGCACTGACAGGTTGTTAACGCCTGTGCTCTGTCATTCGGCACCAAGGTTACTTAGAATACGGCGAATCCCGATTTCCATCGACTCCGGTCGCATCCGGCTCTGAGAGACCGATTTGAGCATCGTTTTCCGATACCTTACCCGCCAGGTGATCATCAGCATGCTTGCCGTATCCGGCATTTTGTTGCTGGTGTTCATGAGTGGCCGGTTTATCAAGTATCTGGCGGAAGCCGCTGCCGGTGAGCTGGCGGGCGACGTGTTGTTCCAGATCATGGCTTACCGTTTTCCCGGTTTCCTGGAGCTGATCCTGCCCCTGGGTTTTTTCATTGGCATCCTGCTGGCGTATGGGCGCATGTACCTGGAAAGTGAAATGACGGTGCTGTTTGCCTGCGGTGTGAGCGACAAGCAACTGTTGATGAAAACACTTCTTGGCAGTATTCCGGTGATGTTGGTGGTGGGGGCCATGAGCCTCTATGTTTCTCCCTGGGGCATGAAGAAAGTCGAGGGGATATTCAACGAGCAACGCCAGGCGACGGAATTCGAGATGTTGGCGCCGGGACGCTTCCAGTCGTTGTCGTCTGGCGAACGTGTGACTTACACGGAAGCGCTGAGTGAAGACAAGCGTCGGCTTGAGGGTGTGTTTATTGCCGAGCACAGTGAAGACGGCAAGGGGCTTACCCTCATTACCGCCCGGGAAGGGTCCCAGTTTGTTGACGAGCAAACCGGCAGCCGCTTCCTGGTGCTCGAAGATGGTGCCCGTTTTGAAGGCTTGCCGGGGCAACTGGCGTACGACGTGACCGGGTTCGAAGCCTACGGGCTCAAGATTCGCAGTGGCAGTGCGGGCGAGAAAGAGCTGGAGGAAGGGCTTGCGACCTCCGCCTTGATGGCGTCGGATGATCCGGAGCACCGAGCCATGCTGCACTGGCGGTTCACACTGCCGCTCATCGTTCCGATTGTCACCCTTCTGGCTGTGCGCCTTAGCCGGGTGAATCCCCGGCAGGGGCGATTCTTCCACTTGTTGCCGGCCATGCTGGTCTATATCACTTACCTTGGTTTGCTCATCGTGGCCCGTGATGCCCTTGAAGGTGGCAAGGTGCCCGAATGGATCGGGTTGCTGTGGGTGCACGCCCTGTTTCTGGCCCTCGGGTTATGGCTGCAGTTCGGGCCTGCCTGGCTCTACCGCCGGCGCCTGCTGAAGGAGGCTCGGCAACATGCGTAAGATTGATCGCTATGTGATGAGCACGGTGGGTGGTGCCATGTTCCTGGTGATGCTTGTGGTGCTGTCCCTGGACCTGATCTTCGCATTTATCGCCGAGTTGGACGACGCGGAAAACGATTACCAGACCCTCCAGGCGTTGCTCTATGTGCTGATGACATTGCCGCGGCGCATCTATGACTACCTCCCGCTTGGCGCCTTCATGGGATGCCTGGTCGGCCTCGGCACCATGGCGAGTTCGTCGGAGCTCACGGTTATCCGGGCCGCGGGCGTTTCTCTCAAACGGATTGTCTGGTCTGCCATGAAGCCGACCCTTGTGGTGGTCGTCCTTGGTGTGCTGATTGGCGAGTACATTGCGCCACCGGCTGAGCGGATGGCCCAGAGCCAGAAGACCGTGGCCCAGGGCGCGGGTGAGAATATTGCTTCTGCCTCGGGCATCTGGCACCGGGAGGGTGATGTGTTCATGCATCTGAATGCGGTTCAGCCCAACGGCGTCTTGCACGGGGTGTCGCTGTTCAGATTTGATGAGGAACGTTGGCTGGTGTCCGCCAGTTTCGCTGAAAGAGGGATCTATCAGGGCGATCACTGGCTGTTGGAAAACGTGGCCACTACCAGGCTAAGCGATGAAAAAACCACCCAGGAAACCCATCGGGCCCTACGATGGGAAACCGGCCTGTCGCCCAGCGTTCTCAGTGTGCTGATTGTAAAGCCGGAGGACCTTGCGATCTCCGGTCTCTATACCTACGCGAGCTATCTGGGAGAGCAGGGCCTGAATGCCGCCAACTACTGGCTGGCGTTCTGGAAAAAAGTGCTTATGCCACTGGGCACCGCCGTCATGGTGCTGGTCGCGATTTCTTTCGTTTTCGGTCCGCTCCGGTCCGTTACCATGGGGTTCCGGGTTTTTACAGGCCTGATTGTGGGGCTGTTGTTCAAGTACATGCAGGATCTGCTGGGCCCCATGAGCCTGGTGTTTGGCTTCAACCCGGTGCTGGCAATCGTCCTGCCAATCGCGATTAATGCGGTGGTAGGTGCGGTACTGATGAAAAGGGCCGGATAGCTACTTTTTTTTAGTCTCTTTGGGGACAGTGGCAACGATACTGCCAGAAGCGCGGTCGGTCAGCGACAACCCATTGATCGGGTAGAACAGCGCCAGGATCGCCGGAATAGTCACGAAGAGAGTCGCTGCGTTCAGGTAATAGGCGCCCAGCAGCGCGACGAACAGAATGGCCGCCGCGGCCACGTATCGCTTCAGGGCCTGTGTCCAGGACACGGAGGTGCCGTCCAGGTTCTCAATGCGAATACGCCACACCTGCATGCCGAGTGTCTGGCCGTTTTTGGTCCAGAAGTATCCAAAAAACAGATACAGCGCCAGGAACAGCACAAATGTGAGCAGTGGGTCTGCCTTCAGAGTCCCCGCTTCCGCCATGGCTTCATATTGGTCCCACCCGGTGACCCAGCCCGCTACAAGGGTGTACATCCAGGTAGTTACCAGTAGCACCGCTATGCTGATCAACGAATCGTAAATCACCGCCATCAGTCGCTTGATGAATGCAGCGGGAGGAAGGAGTTCCTCAGCGGTATGAAAGCGGCGGGGCATGGCTTCTCCTGTGATGTTTCACGTTTTTCCTGTTCTCGGCGTGTGCTAGAGTAGCGGATTTGCAAGCGCATGTAAGTATGTGTCTTTAAACGCGGACCCGCACGGGTTTATAGAAGGGTATCAAAGGGCTATGAAAACCGCAGAGTTGCGACAGGCGTTTCTCGATTACTTCAAACAGCAGGGCCACACCATTGTGCCGAGCAGTTCACTGGTACCGGCGGACGACCCGACCCTGTTGTTTACCAACGCGGGAATGAACCAGTTCAAAGACGTGTTCCTGGGTCGCGAAGCCCGCGATTACAGCCGGGCGACAACCACGCAGAAGTGCGTGCGTGCCGGTGGTAAACACAATGACCTTGAGAACGTAGGCTATACAGCGCGCCACCATACCTTTTTCGAAATGTTGGGTAACTTCAGCTTTGGCGACTACTTCAAGCGTGAAGCCATCAATTTTGCCTGGACCTTCCTGACCGGCGACGACTGGCTGAAGCTGCCAAAGGAAAAACTGTGGGTCACCGTTTACGCGTCCGACGACGAAGCCTTTGATATCTGGAATCAGGAAGTTGGTGTTCCGGCAGATCGAATCGTGCGGATTGGCGACAACAAGGGCGCCCCATACGCATCTGACAACTTCTGGCAAATGGGCGATACCGGTCCCTGTGGTCCCTGTACCGAAATCTTTTACGACCACGGTCCCGATGTGGATGGTGGTCCTCCCGGTAGCCCGGAAGAAGACGGTGACCGCTACATCGAAATCTGGAACGTGGTGTTCATGCAGTACAACCGCCAGGCGGACGGTGAGATGCTGCCCCTGCCCAAGCCCTCGGTGGATACCGGTATGGGTCTGGAACGGATCACCGCGGTGCTGCAGGGTGTTCACAGCAACTATGAAATTGACCTGATGCAGGACCTGCTCAACGCGGCCTCCGACATCCTTGGCGGCGTTGAAACCACAGAAGCGTCGCTACGCGTAGTGGCGGATCACATCCGCTCCTGTGCCTTCCTGATCTCCGACGGTGTCATGCCGTCCAATGAAGGGCGTGGTTTCGTACTGCGCCGTATCATTCGCCGGGCTGCGCGCCATGGCAACAAACTGGGTGCCACGCAGCCTTTCTTCCACAAGCTCACTGGCGCATTGGTTGAACTGATGGGCGGTGCCTTCCCGCAACTGGTCAGCAGCCGCAAGCAGATTGAAAAGGTGCTGCTGCAGGAAGAGGAACAGTTTGCCAAGACGCTGGACAAAGGCCTGCGCTTGCTGGAGCAGGACATTGCGGCGCTCAAGAGTTCCGAAATTCCGGGCGAAACCATCTTTACACTTTACGACACCTACGGTTTCCCGGTTGACCTGACCAACGACATCGCGCGTGAGCGTGGCCTGACCCTGGACTACGATGGCTACGAGAAAGCCATGGAGCGCCAGCGCGAGCGTGCCCGCGCGGCCAGCAAATTCGGCATGGATTACAACGCAGCCGGTTTGAACATTGAAGGGTCTACCGAGTTTACCGGTTACGAACACATCGACGGCCACGAAACCATTCGCACTGTGATAGTGGGTGGTGAAGAGAAAACGGCCCAAGCCGGCGATGAAGCGGTTCTGGTGCTGGAACGCACGCCGTTTTACGCGGAATCAGGCGGTCAGGTGGGCGATACCGGCCTGCTGACCTGGAGCGGTGGCCGCTTCAAGGTGACCGACACCCAGAAAGAGGGCAGCAATCACCTGCATATCGGTACCGTGATTGAAGGCGAATTGTTCCCGGGCCTGGAAGTGGATGCCCGCATCGACCATGCTCGTCGTGAGCGGACCAAGAAGAACCACTCCGCAACCCACCTGATGCATGCCGCCCTCCGTAACGTGCTGGGCGAGCACGTTACACAGAAAGGCTCGCTGGTGGATCCCGACAAACTGCGGTTCGACTTCTCCCACTTTGAGGCGGTAACACCAGAACAGTTGCGGGAAATCGAGCGTCAGGTTAATGAGCAAATATTGGGTAACACCCCGGTTGAGACCGAAATCACCGATATGGAACAGGCTCAGGCCAAAGGTGCCATGGCGCTGTTCGGTGAAAAGTATGGCGATACCGTCCGGGTCCTGAGCATGGGTTCTGACGCATACTCCGTGGAACTTTGCGGTGGCACCCATGTGGCGCGTACCGGCGACATCGGGCTGTTCCGTATTACATCGGAGAGCGGTATTTCATCGGGTGTTCGCCGTATCGAAGCCGTCACTGGGTTTGGCGCTCTGGAATGGGTTGAGGAAACAGAGCAAACCCTGCGGGAGGTTGCAAAGCTGGTCAAGGGCTCGCGTGAGTCCCTGGTCGAGAAAGTTCAGCAAACGCTGGATCGCAATCGACAGCTGGAGAAAGACATCAATGCTCTCCAGGCGAAGCTGGCAAGCTCTGCTGGTAGCGATCTGGCCAGTTCTGCCGTGGATGTGGCTGGCCTTAAAGTGGTGGCCTCTGAAATGGAGGGCGCGGATCGCAAAGCGCTGATGGAAACCGCCGACCAGCTCAAGAACAAGCTGGGCGAGGGTGTTGTGGTGCTGGCCAGTGTTGAAGACGGCAAAGTGACACTGGTGGCTGGTGTCACCAAATCGGCGACTGGCAGGATCAAGGCCGGAGATTTGATGAAGCATCTGGCGGCTCAGGTTGACGGTAAGGGTGGCGGTCGACCGGATATGGCCCAGGGTGGCGGAAACGACCCATCAAAACTGGCGGATGCTCTGGCAGGTGTTCCTGCCTGGGTTGAGAAAAATATTGCTTAACTAACTGTTTCAAAAACGGGCGGGCGTTTATAATCCTGCCCGTTTGATTGTCTGAGGCAGGGCGGCGCCCTGCCGTATGTCCACGCTTGGTATCGGGAAAGAAATGGCGCTCTTGGTTCAAAAATTCGGTGGCACTTCGGTGGGCACCACAGAACGGATTGAAGCGGTTGCAGAAAAGGTATGCCGCTTCCGCAAGGAAGGTCATGACGTGGTGGTTGTGGTGTCTGCCATGAGTGGGGAAACCAACCGTCTTATTGGTCTGGCCAACGATATCATGGAAGAGCCCACGCCCCGGGAAATGGACGTGCTGGTCTCGACTGGTGAGCAGGTGACCATTGCCCTGCTGTCCATGGCGTTGCAAAAGCGCGGCTGTGATGCGCGCTCTTATACCGGTGCCCAGGTTCGAATTCTGACCGACAGCAGCCATACCAAGGCGCGCATCAAGCAGATTGACGAGCAGCGCATGAGGGAAGACCTCAACGCCGGTCGTGTGGTTGTGGTTGCCGGTTTCCAGGGTATTGACGAGAACGGCAGCATCACCACCCTTGGTCGTGGCGGGTCCGATACTACTGCTGTTGCTCTTGCTGCGGCATTGAAGGCTGACGAGTGTCAGATCTACACTGACGTAGACGGTGTCTATACCACCGACCCACGGGTAGTGGACAGTGCGCGCCGGCTGGAGCGGATTACGTTTGAAGAAATGATAGAGATGGCCAGCCTGGGCTCCAAGATTCTTCAGATTCGCTCGGTGGAATTTGCGGGCAAATACAATGTTCCTTTAAGGGTGCTCTCCAGCTTTGAGGAAGGCGAAGGTACCCTGATTACACTTGAGGATGAAAACGCCATGGAACAACCGGTTGTCTCCGGCATAGCCTTTAACCGTGATGAAGCCAAACTGACGATCGCCGGTGTGCCGGATACGCCGGGCAGCGCCTTGCGTATACTTCAGCCGATCAGCGATGCCAACATTGAAGTTGATATGATCGTTCAGAACGTGGGTGCGGATAACCGCACGGATTTCACCTTCACCGTGCATCGCAACGACTTCAAGCGTGGCCAGGCCATTCTGCAGCGGGTGTCCGACGAACTGGGTGCCCGTGAAGTTAGCGGCGACAGCAAGATTGCGAAGGTCAGTATTGTGGGCGTGGGTATGCGGTCTCATGCCGGTGTTGCAACTAAAATGTTTGCAGCGCTGTCTAATGAAGGAATCAATATCCTGATGATCTCCACGTCGGAGATTAAAATCTCCGTGGTGATTGACGAAAAATATCTTGAGCTGGCCGTTCGGGCACTGCATAGTGCGTTCGAACTGGACAAGCCCGGGGTATAGGAAGCCTGAAAGAATGCGGACAAAAAGTCAGTTCGCTGAGGCCTTCCGTAAAAAGGGCATCATTTGCAGGCTTTGCTTTCATGGATATGCATAAGTGATTGTGCGTCTTTTGTGATTGGCAAGTGATCCCACTATAAAAGTAAGCAGTATACATTTGTCGGAACAGGTAGCTCTGGATAAGGGAGTAAAGGACATGTTGATATTGACCCGCCGTGTTGGCGAAACCCTGATGGTCGGTGATGACATCACCGTAACCGTCCTTGGGGTGAAGGGGAACCAGGTTCGCATTGGTGTAAACGCCCCCAAAGAAGTGGCGGTTCACCGCGAAGAAATCTATCAGCGGATTCAGAGCGAGAAAGGCTCTGAAGAGCCGGAGCCCGGCAACAGCTGAGAGTGATCAAAAGCCGTTCGAGGGAAACCCGAACGGCTTTTTTGTGTCTCCCTAACGGCTTTTCTGAACCTATGGGAGCGCGGCTCGAAAAAACTCGTGTCAACCCTATGAAATCAGAAAAATTATGGTAGTATACGCCCCGTTCTCAAGGAGAGGTGGGTGAGTGGCTGAAACCAGCTCCCTGCTAAGGAGCCATACGCATTGCGCGTATCGAGGGTTCGAATCCCTCCCTCTCCGCCATTTCTTTTCGGAGAAGAAAGAGAACATTGCTGAATCTGGAAGTATGAATGCGCGGCTGTAGCTCAGCTGGATAGAGTACCTGGCTACGAACCAGGCGGTCGGAGGTTCGAATCCTCCCAGCCGCGCCACTTATACCAAGTTTCCCATTTTCAGTAGGCACTGTTTTTAGCGGCTGTAGCTCAGCTGGATAGAGTACCTGGCTACGAACCAGGCGGTCGGAGGTTCGAATCCTCCCAGCCGCGCCATATTAAGACCAAAGCGCCTCAGCGTGTGGACCCCCACAGGCTGGGGCGTTTTGCTATCTACGACTGAAAGAGCTAAGCGCCCAAGTAGTCCTCCCAAGCAAAGAACCCTGCCGAGAGCGGGGTTCTTGTTTGCAGGTCCCAGTCTGAATGCACCATTTCAAATACGTTTAGTAACCCGCTCCGTCCAATTTCTCTCATTCGTTGCGTCATTCACCAAATGCTCCTATGGTATTTTGTGCTGGTTGTAGAAATGATATTTCGCCATGCAGAACAAAAAGTGCCATTAACAACAAAAATTCGGAGATGAAACATGATTTTGAGAAAAAACCTCTCATGGTTGGCCTGTGCCGCCGCAATAACGCTAGCCGCCCCGACCCCTGGCTTCGCAACGGCATCGGATCGTGGTAAATCGCAGGGGCAGGGTATAGGTAAAGGGCTGGCCCAAATGGTGCGTGAGCACGACAGCCGTACTTTTCAGGTTCAGGAGAATGCGGACCTGGCTTTTATGGCGCTCACGGGTGCTGCATCGTACTGGGGGCGCTATGAAGGTATTCAGGGGCCGGCTTCCTATACCGCCGAGTTTCCCGATAACTGGAATGGTGGTGTGATCATGTATACCCACGGTTTTCGTGGAGAGGGCTCTACGGTGACGCGTGAGGTGCCCAATCTGGCATTTCGAAATACGGCCCTGGCCCTCGGGTATGCCTGGGCGGCCTCTTCATACTCAGCCAATTACTATGATGTTCGCGCAGCCATTGAGGATACCAATCGCCTGGCTTTGGAGCTCACGAGTTATCTCCAGCGCGACTGGAGTGTCGGCTATAACGCCCCTGATCAGTACCTGATTGCGGGTGTTTCCATGGGTGGTCACGCGGCAGCCGCTGCCGTTGAGCGTGAAACGCTCGAAACGGCACGCTACCCGGTCGCTTACGAGGGAGCGCTGCCGTTGTGCCAGGCGGAGCAGAATGAATTCCAATGGCTTGGTGATTACAACCGTCTCGTGAGAGAGCTTGGCGGGTTTGGTCATCGTCCCTATGAAGAGTACCCGGAGTACGTGAATGAAGCGCTGTTCAATTTGTTTGCGTTCGATGGGGGAGCGCCCACATTCGTGCCGAAGAATGAGGCCGGCGAACGATTGAAAAACATCGCGATGAATCTGACTGGCGGAGATCGGCCCATTTTTGACGAGGGTTACCAGAATCCTGTCTGGCATGGAGCTGTTCTGGGCACTGGCGGAGCAGATGGAACCGTAACCGGCATTCTTGCCAATGAGATCTACGACAATACGGACCGCATCTATCGCTGGACAGACGGCGAGCGCTTTAATGGGCAGGAGAGGGCGTTAACTGCCAAAGTTGGTCGGTTCCATGCCGATAAGGGAGCCAACCCTGTGCGTGATGACGGCGTTCGCTGGCTACCTTTGGTTCAGGGCGATTTTGATGTGCCGGTACTGACCATGCACACTCTGGGTGATTTCTTCGTGCCGTTTGTGCATCAGCAGCTCTATCGCAAGGCTGCTGAGACGCACGGTAGTGATGACCTGCTGGTGCAGAGGGCAATTCGTGATCCTAACCACTGCGGCTTCTCAGGTACCGAGTTCTCTACGGCGCTTGTAGATCTGGTGACGTGGGTCAATTTCGGCATCAAGCCCGGTGGCGATGAGGTGTTGGACCCGGCAACCGTAGCCGATGAACAATATGGCTGTGCGTATACCAATGATGAGTTGTCCAGGGGGCGTGAAAACCTGCCTGAGTGTGAGTAGATGATCAGCCAATCCAGTTAACAATGTAGAGGTGAAACACCCGCTATAAACCTAGCGGGTGTTTTAGTGCGATCTCACGGGTGGCCCGCACTACCACATCAAGTCGTCTGGAATTTCGTAACCTGCGTAAGGGTCATCATCCCCCTGATCGTCACTCTTGCGGTCATGCAACACCACCACGGCGCTTTCGTCCCGCTCCATGATCTTGCGGGCTACGCCCTCGGCTACAACGTCGTAGGCGTTGTTCACAAAAACAATAGCCAGCCTTCCCCGTGACAGTTGATCCACCATGGTGTCGTCCACAAAGAGCTTCTTGATTTTCTTGTCGTGGACAAACTGATAGGAGGTCTCACCCCGCGAGCGATCAAGACGATTGGTTTCCACCAGTTGCCTGATCTGGGCCTGGATGGCCTTTTTTTCAGCCTGCTTCTGGCGCTCAAGGTTCAATTGCCGATCCCGTTCTGCTTTCTCTTCCCGTGCCTGGCGGGCACGAATTTCCGCTTCATTGACCTCAACCGCTCCCTTGGGCTGTTGTTTGCGCTTTTTATGCTTCTCGTTGCGAATGGCTTTGGCCTTTTTCTCGTCGGCCAGGCCGGCTTTCAACAACTGATCCTGTAGTGATGGCATGAACGGCTCCGTGAGTGTCTGCAATTTCTGGTAAACTTGGCCCCAAGTATACGCCCGCAGCGCTGCTGGTCGAACCCATCCTTTATTTATCCATTTGCCCCCGGGAATTTCTTTTATGCCGTCATTCAGTCAGTTGGGCCTTTCCGAGCCAATGCTCGCGAACCTGTCGAGGCTTGGCTTTGAAAATCCGACACCGATTCAGTCCGGCGCCTTGCCTCATGCTATGGCAGGTAAGGACCTGATCGCCATGGCGCAGACCGGAAGCGGCAAGACGGCGGCGTTTGGCATTGGCCTGGTGGAAAGGCTGAATCCGCGACGCTTTTCGGTGCAGGGGCTGGTACTTTGTCCCACACGTGAACTGGCGGACCAGGTGTCGAAGTCGCTGCGTGAGCTGGCAAGGGCCCGTGACAACGTAAAGATTCTGTCACTGTGTGGTGGCGTGGCTATCGGCCCCCAGATTGGCTCCCTCAGCCACGGCGCTCATATTGTGGTGGGTACTCCAGGGCGCATTCAGGATCATTTGCGAAAGGGCACGCTGAAGCTGGACCAGCTCACAACCCTCATCCTGGATGAGGCGGACCGGATGCTGGATATGGGGTTCCAGGACGCGGTGGAAGACATCATCAGCCAGGCGCCCGCAAAACGGCAGACCCTGATGTTCTCGGCGACGTGGCCCGAGAATATCCGCAAGTTGAGCGAGCAATATCAGCATGCGCCGGCTGACGTCCGGATCGAGAGCCAGGCTGTTGAATCCGATATTACCGAGCGATTCTACGAGATCGCGCCCGGGCAGCAAGTCCAGGCCGTCGCGGCGCTATTGTCGTTACACCAACCAGCGTCCTGCATTGCCTTCTGCACCACGAAACAGCAATGTGATGATGTTGCCAATGAGCTGAACGGCCTCGGGTTTGCGGCGCTCCCGCTTCACGGTGATCTGGAGCAGAGGGATCGTGACAGTGTTCTGGTTCGCTTCGGCAACCAGAGCTGTTCCGTGCTCGTGGCAACCGATGTGGCGGCCCGCGGCCTGGATATAAAATCTTTGCCGTTGGTGGTCAATGTGGAGCCGGCCAGGGATCCTGAAGTGCATACTCACCGAGTCGGTCGAACCGGCCGGGCCGGGGAGCAGGGGCTGGCGGTCACCTTCTGCACCCCGTCGCAGGCCCATAAGATTAATCGGCTGGAATCCGGGCGTAAGCAAGCCGTGACCTGGGGGGATACAGACAAGCTGCTGAAAACTGCATTGCAGCCGCTGGAGCCGGCGATGAGAACCCTGTGCATAGCGGGTGGACGCAAAGATAAAGTCAGGCCGGGAGACGTGCTTGGTGCGCTGACCGGTGAGGCTGGGCTGCCCGGGGCCGTTGTAGGCAAGATCGATCTTTTCGATTTCCAGTGTTTTGTGGCAGTGGAGAAGGCATCAGCTGCCACGGCTCTGAAAAGGTTGGAGCAGGGGCGTATAAAGGGCCGAAAAATGCGTGTGCGGTATGCATGAATGAGAATGATTTTTGCCCACTCCAGGCCCGTCAGTACGGGCCAGAGAGCTCGGAAACCACCTATTGAAACCGCCAATTAGGTTGCTCAGTGAGTCGGAAAACGGTAAATTACGCGGGATTTTGCCCCCCGAACTGTCCGAATGGCTGGTAAAACCACGCTCCTGGCGAGGCCTGGCCAAGGGCTCGGGAAAATCAACAACTCAATACAGGTAGCTATTTGTTATGAGTGAGCTAATGTCACAAGCCATCGATCTGATGGTCGCAGGCATGGGGTTTGTCTTCGTATTCCTGATCATATTGGTGTTTGCAACCCTGCTCATGTCAAAACTGGTCCATCGGTTCGGCCCTCCCGAACCTGTTGCTCCGGCCCGTACTCCACGTGCAAGGCCTTCGGCGCCATCGTCGGTTGATCCTGACACCGCTGAAGCGATTAAAAAAGCGATTGCACAATACCGGTCACGCCACAAGAAGTGACCTGGCAGATAGATTAGAACCTTTAAACAGAAGGCTGACACGATGACTGACACAAAGAAACCGCTGGGGATTACGGACGTTATCCTGCGTGACGCCCACCAGTCCCTGCTTGCCACCCGCATGCGGCTTGACGACATGCTGCCCATTGCCGAGAAACTCGACAAGGTTGGTTTCTGGTCTTTGGAATCCTGGGGCGGAGCTACCTTCGACTCCTGCATCCGTTACCTGGGCGAAGATCCCTGGGAGCGCATCCGTGAACTGAAAAAGGCCATGCCTAACACCCAACAGCAAATGCTGCTGCGTGGCCAGAACCTGCTGGGTTACCGTCATTACGCCGATGATGTGGTCGACCGTTTCTGTGAGCGTGCCGCCGAGAACGGCGTAGACGTGTTCCGGATTTTCGACGCCATGAACGATCCGCGTAACCTGGATCGTGCGATCAAGGCTGTTCGTAAGACTGGCAAGCATGCCCAGGGCACCATCGCCTACACCACCAGCCCCGTGCACACCATCGAAATGTGGGTTGAAATGGCGAAAGAAGTGGCCGACATGGGCGCGGACTCCATCGCCATCAAGGACATGGCTGGTATCCTCAAGCCTTACGTGGCTTTTGATCTGGTCAGCCGTCTGAAGAAAGAGCTGGACATTCCCATCCATATGCAGTGCCACGCCACTACCGGTATGTCTACCGCTACTGCCATCAAGGCCGCGGAAGCCGGTATCGATAACGTGGACACCGCCATTTCCTCCATGAGCATGACCTACGGCCACTCGCCCACCGAGGCAGTTGTTGCCATTCTGGAAGGCACAGACCGTGACACCGGCCTGGACTTGACCCTGCTTGAGGAAATCGCCAGCTATTTCCGTCAGGTGCGTAAGAAGTACGCGAAGTTTGAAGGCAGCCTGCGTGGCACCGATTCCCGCATCCTGATTGCTCAGGTACCGGGTGGCATGCTGACCAACATGGAAAACCAGCTGCGAGAGCAGAACGCGAGCGACAAGTTCGACGAAGTTCTGGATGAAATTCCCAAGGTTCGCGAAGACCTGGGCTTCATTCCGCTGGTCACTCCGACTTCCCAGATCGTGGGTACCCAGGCGGTACTGAACGTTCTGACCGGTGAGCGTTACAAGTCCATCTCCAAGGAAACCTCCGCCATCCTGAAGGGCGAGTACGGAGCTGCACCGGCGCCCATGAATAAGGAGCTGCAGGAGCGCGTTCTGGATGGCAAGGAAGTGATGACCTGTCGTCCGGCCGATGTGCTTGAGCCGGAAATGGACAAGCTGACCGACGAGCTGAAGAAGCTGGCGGAAGAGAAGGGCATCAAGCTGGCCGACAATGTTGAGGACGACGTGCTGACCTACGCACTGTTCCCGCAGATCGGCCTGAAGTTCCTGGAAAACCGTAACAACCCGGATGCATTTGAGCCGGTTCCGACCGCTGAAGACGCAGCGCCTGCCAAGAAAGCTGGAGGCCCGGAAACCTACACTGTCGATGTTAATGGCAAGAAGTATGTTGTTGCGGTATCCGAAGGTGGTGAAATCAGCCAGATTCAGGGTGAAGGTGCTGCTGCATCCGCACCAGCCGCTTCCTCTTCCGCGCCAGCACCGGCTGCGGGTGAAGGCGAGCCCTTGGTGGCGCCTCTGGGCGGTAATATCTTCAAGGTTCTGGTATCTCCCGGCGATGCCGTGGAAGAGGGCGATGTGCTGATCATTCTCGAAGCCATGAAAATGGAAACTGAGGTTCGGGCACCGAAAGCCGGTACCATCGGCGAAGTCTTCATCAAGGTCGGTGATGCCGTCTCCCCTGATGATGAAATGCTGACAATCGCATAAGGGCCAGCATTCCATGGATAAATTACTGACACTCTGGACAGGTAGTGGCCTGTTCAATATAGAGCTTGGCCAGGTGATCATGATCGCCATTGGCCTTCTTCTTCTGTTCCTTGCGATTCGCAAGGGGTTTGAGCCGCTGCTGCTGGTGCCCATCGGGTTCGGCGGTATTCTGGCGAATATTCCGGAGGCAGGGCTTGCCCTGACTGCGGCGGAAAACGCAATCCATTTCGCCCTGAAGAGCGACACTACGCAGGTGCTGGCCGCACTGGCTGCGCCGTTGGATGTTGCTTATCAGGCCGGCCAGGCTATTACCCCTGAGCTGAAAGAAGCCTTCAAGGTGGCCGTCAAAGAAGCCAGCTACTCCGACATGGCGATGGCAAATGCCATTGCCCAGGACTTCGGCTATGGCAATGGCATGCTGTATAACTTCTACTCGGTAGTTATCGGTAGCACCATTGGTCCGCTGGTGATTTTCATGGGTGTCGGCGCAATGACGGACTTTGGTCCGCTATTGGCGAACCCCAAGACAATGCTGCTTGGCGCTGCAGCCCAGTTCGGTATCTTCGGAACCGTTTTGGGTGCTGCATTGCTCGATTGGCTGGGTATCCTGGACTTCACCATCCTTGAAGCCGCCGCAGTCGGTATTATCGGTGGTGCGGATGGTCCTACCTCCATTTATGTGTCCAGTGTTCTGGCACCGCACCTGCTTGGGGCGATTGCAGTTTCAGCTTACGCTTATATGGCGATGGTGCCGATGATTCAGCCGCCGATCATGAAGGCGCTGACCAGCCAGAAAGAGCGGGCCATCAAGATGTCCCAGCTCCGCCCGGTGAGCAAGAAAGAGAAGATCGTGTTCCCGCTGGTGGTACTGATTGCCGTGGTTCTGTTCCTGCCGGACGCTGCGCCACTTCTGGGTATGTTCTGCTTTGGTAACCTGATGCGCGAGTGTGGCGTGGTCGAGCGCCTGAGCGATACTGCCCAGAACGCACTGATCAATATCACAACGATTTTCCTGGGTCTGTCGGTTGGCTCCAAGCTGATGGCTGACAAGTTCCTGGATGCGCAAACGCTGGGTATCCTGGGCCTGGGTATTGTGGCCTTTGCTGTGGGTACTGCGTGTGGTGTTCTGATGGCGAAGCTGATGAACCGCTTCACCAAGGAAGCTATCAACCCGCTGATTGGTTCCGCTGGTGTGTCTGCGGTGCCGATGGCTGCAAGGGTATCCAACAAGGTCGGCCTTGAGGCCAACCCGCAGAACTTCCTGCTGATGCACGCCATGGGGCCGAACGTGGCCGGTGTTATCGGCTCTGCGGTGGCTGCAGGTGTGATGATCAAGCTGCTTAGCTGATTGTTTCACTTCAGCACCTGAGAGGAAGCCCCGCTTTTGCGGGGCTTTCTTGTTTTAGTCGCCTCCGCAGTGGTGCTTCATCAATGAAAATCCCGGGAATTAACCGGTAACGTCTGAATCAGATGGCTCAAATCCGACAGCCTTCCTGCCATCACGTGAACAATATCGCCTTCTCTTTCCAGAATCCCTTTCACATGTAACAACCGGGCCGTTATCAACGGCTTGCGCTGCCGCCGTGCGGTTTCCAGCCAGACCACCACGTTTACGTTTCCGGTTTCGTCTTCCAGGGTAACGAAGGTGACGCCGGAGGCGGAGCCGGGGCGTTGGCGGCCTGTGACAAGGCCAGCAACCTGAACCGGTCGGCCAGGCTGGATATTCTTGAGTTGTTCCGCGCTGAGACAGAACTTCAGGTGGCCCTGTTCCCGGAGCAGGGCCAGGGGATGGCGCTGCAGGGTCAGGCCCTGGCTGGCGTAGTCGGCCAGTACGTTCTGGCCTTCCGTGGGTTCGGGCAACTGGTAACAGTGTTCTGGCTGGTAATGAGCCGCTGTCTCTTTGGCAAAGAGCTCCGCGGGCTGTTCGTGCTCAAGCAGTTGCCAGTAAGCCTGATGGCGATTGGTGGTAAACGCTGGCATGGCGTTAGCGCCTGCGAGCAGTTCCATGTCGCGTTGGTTCAGGCCGGCCAGGTGACGTAGTTCGGCGGTGGACCGGTAACCTTCAGCCGGGCGATTGTTGTAAAGGCGCTCGGCGCCGCTGGCAGAAAGGCCCTGTATGAGCCTGAGCCCCAGGCGCAAATGACGATTAGGCGACTCCAGGGTGTGATTCCATTGGCTGTGGTTTACATCCGGTGGTAGCGCAGTGACGTCATGACGACGGGCGTCCTGGACCAGTTGGGACGGTGAGTAGAATCCCATGGGTTGGCTGTTGAGCAGGGCGCAGTAGAAAGCGGCTGGATAGTGGCGTTTAATCCAGGAGGACACATACACCAGCAGCGCAAAACTGGCGGCGTGGGATTCGGGAAAGCCGTAACCGCCGAACCCGCAGATTTGCAGGTATAACCGTTCGGCGAAATCGGCATCGTGGCCCCGTTCCAGCATGCCGTTGATCAACTTGTCCCTAAACGGTGTCAGGTCGCCGTGGGACTTCCAGGCAGCCATCGCACGGCGGAGCTGGTCGGCTTCACCGGCAGAGAAGCCCGCGGCCACCATGGCCAGCTTGATCACCTGCTCCTGGAAGATAGGCACACCCAGGGTGCGCTCCAGAACGTTCCGTACAGCGTCGTTGGGATAGTCCACCGGCTCCAGGCCATGCTTGCGACGCAGATAGGGGTGAACCATGTCACCCTGGATAGGGCCGGGGCGGACGATGGCCACCTCGATCACCAGATCGTAGTACTTTTCCGGTTTCAGACGCGGCAACATGTTGATCTGGGCACGGGATTCCACCTGGAAAACACCGATGCTGTCGCCTTTTTGCAACATGGCATAGGTGGCGGGATCTTCCAGGGGAATATCCTGCATGGAAAAAGGAGCACCCTTTTCCTCACTGATCAGGTCCAAGGCCTTGCGGATGGCCGTGAGCATGCCCAGGGCAAGCACGTCCACTTTCATCAGGCCCAGGCTTTCCAGATCGTCCTTGTCCCACTGTATGACGGTACGGTCCGCCATGGCCGCGTTCTCCACCGGTACCAATTCGGCCAATGGTCCGGCACTGATGACAAAACCACCGACATGCTGGGACAGGTGGCGAGGGAAACCCAACAGGGTATTCACCAGAGTAAAGAACTGGTCGGCCACTTTCGGGTTGCGGGTGAGGTGTTTGTCGAGAATCTGCTGGCGCCAGTTGCTGGCCTTGTCCCGCCAATCGATGCCTTCCAATAGCTGTTCCACCATGGCGGGATCAAAGCCCAGGGCCTTGCCTACATCCCGGATGGCGCTGCGCGGCCGGTAGCGGATCACCGTGGCGGCCAGGGCTGCGCGTTCCCGGCTGTAGCGCCGGTAGATGTACTGGATAACCTCTTCCCGCCGTTCATGCTCGAAATCCACATCAATATCGGGTGGCTCTCCACGATCCTTGGAGATGAAGCGTTCGAACAGCAACTCCACGCGAGCCGGGTTGACCTCGGTGATGCCCAAGCAGTAGCACACGGCAGAGTTGGCAGCCGACCCGCGGCCCTGGCACAGGATGCCTTTGTTGCGAGCGAAGGCGACAATATCCTGGATAGTGAGGAAGTAGTGCTCGTACTTCATCTCTGATATCAGGCTTAGTTCCTTGCGTATCAGCCTCTGAACGCTTGGTGGCGTGCCGTTTGGGTATCGCCGGCGTTCACCGTCGTGGGTCAGTTGTTTCAGGTAGGCCGCTGGCGATGTTCCGGCCGGCACCAGATCCGGTGGGTATTCGTACCGCAAGCTACCCGGTTCGAAAGTACATTGCTCAGCAATTACCAGGGTTTCCCTGAGCCAGGCTTCCGGAAACAGGCGATCAAGAACCGGTAATGGTCGAAGGTAGCGCTCCCCGTTCTGGAACAGGCAATGGCCGGCGTTCTCCAGGTTGGTGTGGTTGCGCAGGGCGGTGAGCACATCCTGCAACGGTTGCCGCTCGCGGCTGTGCATATGCACCTCTCCGGTGGCGGCTATCGGACAACGCAGGTGGTCTGCCAGCCAGCGTGCCCGGGCCAGTTGCTGCTCCTCTCCGGATTCAAGAGTGCGGGCTGCGGCTATCCAGAGATTTGGCTCGAACAGGCGCTGAAGCCATTCACCACAGGCCAGGGCCTGGTCTGCATCTGCAACAGTGGGTGAGGGTGGCAGCCACAGGCACACACAATCGTCCAGTGAATGGGTTTCGATATCCCGGAAGAACAACCGGTACTGGCCTTTCTCCGCTTGCCGGCGACCAGTGGTGATCAACTGGCAAAGCTGACCATAACCCTTGCGGGTGCGGGCCAGCAGGATGAAGCGGGGAGTAACCGCTCCGGGCGGTGCATCCTCAAGTTCAAACCAGCTGCCGGTGATCAGCTTTACCGGGCTGTCTTTCAGTGCGGCCCAGGCCCGAGGAATGCCAGCCACTGAGCAGGCATCTGTGATGGCCAGTGCAGAGTAGCCCAGCTCCAGTGCTTGCTCGGCCAGTTCATGGGGGTGTGAAGCCCCGGTCAGGAAGGTGAAATTGCTGAAGCAGAAGAGTTCGGCATAGCTGAAGTCGCTCATCAGCCAAACCAGCCATGCACAAACCAGCCATCCCGCACATCCCGGAACACCCAGGCAAGCTGGCCGTTGGACAGTTCGGCAATGTAATAATCCCGGTGAACCCGCTGGCCGTCCCACCAGCCCCCACTGATCCGTTCCGGGCCCGAAAACCACATGGTCGGAGTTTCGGCCAGCGGTTGCGGCCCTTTGAGTAACCATAAAGGACGACGGGGTAACTGGTCGGGAGAAGGAAGGCGGGTATGATTTTTTTGCTGCACCTCGGAGGCCGACCAGGCCCGTTCGGGCCGGTGATCCGCCTGCGGCGATAACTGCCGTAATGAATGTCCGCCAAGCCGTGCCTGCAGGCGGCTGATCAGGGTGTGCCAGGCTTCGTTCAGATTCTGCGTTTCACCCAGGAGGTCCTGGCCAGAGGCCGCTTCCCGCCCCAGGAAGCGTTTAACGGACAGCACCAATGAAACCATCGGAGCCCTTAACGGGTGCTGCTCAAACCGTAGGCGGATAAGATTCAGAAATGCTTCGGCCCGATGCTCGGGGCCGGAGGTGCGAACCCGAATGCGGGTAGGCTCCTGATGCCGGTGCCGCAGAACCAGCAGCAGGCTGTCGGTATCCTGCTGTCGCCAGCACAGGTCTTCTTCCAGCTCTGACAGAATGCGCTGCAGAGGGAACAGCAGGCCCTGGGACTGCTCAATCTCCTGTACAAAATCCGCCTGCTGGCGAAAGGTGTGGGGCGGTTGCCAGGGTGTTTGTGGGTCCGCGCGGTTACCCTGGATTTTCTGCACATACGCGAGGGTTTCCGGCGACAGACGGCGGGCCAGTTCACTGGCAGGCAGTGCGAAGACCTCATCCAGGGTGTTCAGGCCGAGCCGTTGCAGACGGGTACAGGTTTTGTCATCAAACTCTGCAGTCAGCAGGGGCATCTGCCCCAGTGTACGCAGGGTATGGCCTTTGTCCGCCGTGCACTCGCCCTTGCCAGCCCGGGCAATCAGCCGGGCGGCCAGTGGGGTATGGCCGATGGCGATCCAGGCGTTAAGCTGGCGTTCCTCCAGCCCCTGTTCCACTGTTTGCCATATGGCTGCCAGCCCACCGTAAAGCCGCTGCAGGCTGCCCACTTCCGCCAACAAGCCATTCGGGGGTACCAATACGATATGAGCCGCGTACCGGTATAGCCAGCGCGCCTGGTCTTCCAGTATCCGGGCTTCCTGTTGGTGGTCCGCCCTGAGCATACGCAGCTCCGGAACCAGACTGATAGCGGTTTTCAGGCGCATGCCAGCGCGTACTCCCTGGGCATAAGCTTCCGGGCAGGCCTGGATAATCTTCTGGCCGGAGCCTTCCACAACAGCCAGCGCCCCCTGGTTTTCGCGGGAGCGGCGAATATGGTCCAGCAACAGGTGAGGAAAATGCAGGTACAGCCAGAGCATGATACGCCTTACCCGGTCTTGCCGGCCCAGGGGCCCTGGACCACCCGGGGGGCTTCCCGGAAGGCCAGATCCGCCCGGTGAGCCATGGCTACGGAGCAACATTGGCCGGGCCAACTGCCGCGACGTTTCAGAACATTGACCTTGAGCGCCTGTTGGCTTCCTGCCGTCAGATCCAGGCGTAGCGCCGCCGGGGAGTTTTGTTCGGCATGGCGCCGTTCGCGGAACAGCACGCACACATTGCTGCCGGCCTCCGCGGCCAGTTGCAAGCGCCGTATGTCACGGGCGGCCAGTTTTCCGGGCCAGGCCATCACCAGGCCGGTGACCGGTGAACGCAGGCAGTTTTCCAGTGTCCACAGGAAGTCGCCATCGTCTTCGGTGTTGATCAGTATGACCTGATCCAGATTGACCCCTCCACGGGCCAGGGCAGGGGCGTAGGGTGTATGGGGCGGGTTCAGCCAGAAGACGGTCTTACCTGCCTGAGAAAGCCGTTGCATCAGGGGTAGCAGCAGGTGCAGCTCACCAATGCCGGGCTCATCCAGCAGGCACTCACTCAACGCCCCACGGGGCCAGCCAACACCGCCGAGCTGGTTGTCCAGCACCTGGTAACCGGTTGGCTCCGTTGGCCGACCAGTGCGGGTATGGTGCTGACCCTGCCACACACGGTCGTCCTGCATCAGCGTATTCAGAATCTCGCTCATGGAAAGTTCTCTATATACTGTTTAAATATACAGTATTCTGAAAAAGACAGGATTTCAACCTCCGTGGTTGATAATGTGGCGGAACGAACCCACGCTTGTAGTACAGCCATCAACCACGGAGGTTGAAATGAGTGAACTGACGAAACAAAGCTGTGAAGCCTGCAGCGCAGATGCTCCCACAGTCACTGCCGATCAGAAGCAAGCCCTGGGTAAAGATGTACCCGACTGGCAGGAGATTGAGCTGGACGGGGAGGAACAGTTACAGCGAGTGTTCAAGCTCAAGAATTTCGCCCAGGCCCAAGCATTTACCAACAAGGTGGGTGACCTGGCCGAAGAGGAAGGGCACCACCCCGCCATCCTTCTGGAATATGGCAAGGTCACCGTACGCTGGTGGACCCACAAGATAGGCGGCCTGCACAAAAATGATTACATCATGGCGGCGCGCACCGACGCAGCCTACAAAGACATGCAATAATTCACCAAACCCACCGGAAACAGGGTGTGTAATGGCTGAAGACCGTACAGATAACCCACTAACCCTTCGGTTAGGCCATGAAGAACTGGTTATACGGCGCCGTTACGAAGTGCTCAGCATCATTAATGATTTCCTGATCGCCATCTGGTTTCTGGTGGGCAGCATCCTGTTTTTGTTTCCCGAACACGAGAAGGCGGCCATCTGGCTGTTCATTATTGGCAGTTTCCAATTCCTGATTCGCCCCACCATTCGCCTGATCGGGCATATCCACGTGCAGCGCATTCCGGAAAGCCGCTGGGAAAGTTAGAAGGTGTCGTCTATCGGGCTGCGTACTCCAAAGCCTCCTTTACGAACCACATGTGTGTAGATTTCAGTGGTGCGCACGTCGGCGTGGCCCAGCAGCTTCTGAATAGTGCGAATATCGTATCCGTTTTCCAGTAGGCGAGTGGCAAAGCTATGGCGAAACGCGTGGCTGTTTGCCTGCTTGTATACTCCCGCCTCACGAATAGCTAAACCGATGGCCCGTTGAACACCGCGATCCAGAAGATGGTGCCGGCGTAAGACACCGCTACGCGGATCCATGGATAACTTGGCGGCTGGAAACAGATATTGCCAGGCAGGTTCTTTGCCTCCGCTGGGGTATTTTTGATTCAGAGAAAAGGGCATATAGACTTCGCCATGACCGCCGGCAAGGTCTTTCTTGTGCTGAACCAAGCAAGCGTCAATTTGCAGGGTTAATGGCTCTGCCAATGAGTCCGGGAGCAAGGTTGTTCTGTCCTTATTGCCTTTTCCACTGCGTACGATGATTTGCTGCATCCCGAAATCTACATCTTTCACTCTAAGTCTCAAGGCTTCGTTGATTCGCAGGCCGGAGCCGTACATCAGGCGCGCAACCAATTGAGGAGCGCCTTCCAGGCCGTTGATAACGGCTTTGGCTTCATCATGGGTAAAAACGGTGGGTAAGCGTCTGGGTTTTCGTGCCATTTCAAACGATAGTTCATCCAGGGGCTGCTCCAGAAACTCGCGGAACAGAAACACGAGGGCATTCAGCGCAGTCCGCTGGGTACTGACACTGTTGTTACGCTGCACCGCGAGGTGCGATAAAAATTGTTCCACCTCTTTTGCCGAACAAGTGGAAGGATGCTGCATACCATGAAAACGGATGAAGCGCTTGATCCAGTGGCAGTACGTCTGTTCAGTCTTGTAGGCCATATTTCGGCTACGAATCAGTGTGCGCAGCTGATCCATAAAGCGGGTAGGGTTGTCTGGCAACTTTGGTGGGACATCCAAAATCATCGGCTCAGCCTCCATGCTGTTTATTTATACAGTATTTTAGGCCTGCTTTTGGGTTATTTCACGGTGAAAAACGGAGATATACGACAAATGTCGCAAAACTTCGTAAATTTTGTGCCAATGAGCTGACAACTCTATGAAAGATATGGAATAGTCGTTGAGGATCTATTTCAGATAAGCGAACAGGCATACTGGGTGAAATTCGACAATTGACGCTTATTTTCAGACTGGGCAGTTGTTGAACATTTTAATTCATTGAAACTAAAAGAAAATTATGGCCAGTGACATCTAGGTGCATGGAAATAGGCGCGTTTTTGGTAGATGTCATTTGTCGTTGAATTAGCTGTTAAATGGCAGTTTCAAGCACCGGGCTAGCTGGTATGCAGAAATACGATCAAAAACTTACAGAAATTCTTGGGCTGCTCTCAGGTAGTTGGAAAGTTGCAGATTATCAGCCTGCTGGTATGGGCTGGGCGGCAGTGTTAGCTGATGGTACACATGTGATGACCCTCCATTCGGAGAGAGGGTGGGTTGATGTATACCGCGGTCGGTTTACAGAACAAGAAGTTCTTGGTTGTAAGCAGCATGCAATCGAAATCGCTGATCTGATTTCCAGCCATGCCAATTAACAAGGCCATTAAGTCTGTTCCGGGCCGATGGCCCTCCACGGGACGCCCTTGTCAGGGCGCCCCTTATGGCTGGCGTTAAAGGTACTGATCCATGAAGCACTGTTGTTCCGCGATGGCTAGGGCTCTGGAGCATCAGTGTGCAGAGCATGAGAGCAGATTCGACTGTCCGGACGCACTCATCTCGTATAACGAAAAGTTCGATGAGTACGGCCTCATCATCCATGACGGTGGTACAGCGGTATCGTCCATAGCTTACTGCCCTTATTGTGGTCATGAGCTCCCAAAGTCCAAGCGTGATCTCTGGTTCGACACACTTGAAAGCATGGGTTACGACGATCCTGCGGAACAGGAGATCCCAGCGGAATTCCAGGCTGGGGACTGGTATCGTGGCAAAAACCTTTAACAAGGCAATTAAATTCGTTCCGGGCCGATGGCCCTCCACCGGACGCCCCTGACGGGCCGCCGTTTATTGCTGGCGTTATGTGTAGGTGATCATGGACTGGCGAGAAATTGACCTATTCCGGGGCATTGATCTGAATGACTCGTTCGTGCTCGGGTGGCATTACGAGGGTGATCGCTTGGTTTTCGATCTGGAAGTCAGTGTTTGGCCAGAATCGAAGTATTACTATGCGCCCAGGGAGGGTGAGTACACCTGCTACCGGAAAGGTAATTTAGTATTCGAGGGGGTTAAATCGGTACAGGGATTACTCTCGATGGCAGAGGCGAATAGATCCACGGGTGCCTCCGGTGAGTGCGATTACGGCAACATTGATACATTATTGATTCAGCCTGAGAGCGCTCAAATCATTGGAGATTTTGGCTCCGTCGAGATAGCGGGAGGAACCTGTGCTTTATCCATCAGCACATAACCAGTGCAGGCACGGCGACGCCCACTACATTGCGCCTTCGGCTCCATTACATGGGCGCGCATGCTGCAAGCGTTAGCAGTTTCACTACTCCTCCCACATCTTGCAGAATGAGTAAAAAAGGAATAATTTGTACTCATGGATGAGTTTGAATTCGACGAAGCCAAAAGCCAGGCCAATCTGGACAAACACGGTATCGATTTCGTTGCTGCCCAAGGGCTGTGGAAAGATCCGTACCTGCTGGAGATCGGCGCAAAATCAGAGGATGAGCAGAGGTTTTTGCTGATAGGCAAGATTGGTGAAAAGCACTGGTCGGCTGTCGTCACGTACAGGGATGCTCGTATTCGTCTGATTTCAGTCAGACGTTCCCGCAAGAAGGAGGTTGAGCTCTATGAAAGCTAAAGACTTCGATAAAAAGTTTGAGGAAGGTCAAGAAGATATTGTTGATGACCTGGACCTGTCGTCTGCTCGTCGCGTTAATCAGGAACAAAAGCGAATCAACGTCGACTTCCCGGCTTGGGTTGTGGAGTCGTTGGACCGTGAGGCTGCGCGCTACGGAGTTACCCGCCAATCGATCATCAAGGTGTGGCTGGTGGAGCGTCTTCAGGCAGAATCTGCTAACAAGCCGCTCAATGGTGACGCCGCAGGCGGCGCACATTAGCGGAGCGTTATGAGTATTAAGGAGTGAGCAATGAGTTTTGAAATCAAAGGTTTGAAAGAAGCCCAAGACAAACTGAAGAAACTTGCAGATGACGCAGAAAAGCTGGACGGACAGTCGGTTCCGCTTTCGGAAGTTCTAACTGATGAATTCGTTCAGAAGAATAGCCCTTTCGATAGTCTAGATAACCTCATCAAGGCAAGTGGGTACACCGTTGAATCTCAGGAGGATTTTGAGGCTATACCTGATGAAGAGTGGGATCGCTTCATATCAGAGAATACGGATTTTGACTCCTGGCAAGAAATGATTGATAGCGCTGGTGCAATTTACGCCAAAAACAAGCTGGGATTATAAACTCATAACCAGGCCATTAAATACGCTCCCTTCGGTCGCCGGACGCTCGTTCCTCGCGCCGTTTATGGCGGGCGTTATGTGAAGGGAGTCAGATGAAGTCTGTAGTAAGTGTTTTGACAGGTCTCATTGCAGGCTGGCTTCTGACCGAGTCGCACGATTTGATGCCGGATTCTTTTACCAGTTGGGTAGGTAATGCTGTCGCTGGTAGTGGTGCCATTCGGGCCGTGCTGGAACTGTTGCCCCTGAGTTCAGGAGCCGCCAACACTGTTCACATTTGGATCATAGTGGCATCAATTTCATTCATCCCAGTCTTTGGAATTTCGCTTTTTGCAGCAGCGGTGCACCTATGGTCACGAAAAGCTCGATTAATAGTTTATGGCTCGCTTATCGTGCCTCTCTTCATGACAGCTCTAGCCATTAGCCACCAATACAGGCTAGCGCAGGTTGATCATCGGTTGGCAATGTCGTGGTGGAGTAATGCCGGAGGCAACGTGCAAAGCTACATTTTAAATGTGTGTCTTTTTGCTTTGGCATTTTTTACGATCAAACAAGGGATAAAGCGGGCCGAGACGGCAGAAACACATAACCAGTAGTTGCAGTTCGTTCCGGGCCTGACGGCCCTCCACCGGACAGCCTTGTCGCCGCTTCGCTCTGCCAAGGCTGCCGCTGAACAAAAGCGTTAACCACACTGGCAATCTGGAGAGCCGTGCATTGTGGAAGTTTGATCCAGTCATCAGGGATGCTAGCTATTATCGTCGGCGCTGGTCATTCATAAATGGTTTGTTCAGTTTCGTGTTCCTGGT
>OFKW01000036.1_pt1 | contig 38375 bp, 29 predicted proteins | sample 1540671 | NCBI WGS metagenome assembly OFKW01 (sample SAMEA104347421, study PRJEB22522) | marine metagenome | biome: marine biome; feature: marine water body; material: sea ice | collected 2015-09-16T00:00:00Z | depth 0.1 m
ACTCCTGCGGATCTTTGTCCAGCAACTCTCTGGCGGCAGGGGTGAGCTGGCCTGTGTCATCCAGTGCGCCGGCCACGGCAAAATCCACAACCGGTGCGGTGTTGGTGGCAACACCCAAAACCACTCGTGGATTTCCACTGACTATAGAGCCACCGTGATTGGTGGGACTGCCTAAGTAAGCCACCGGCATACCGTCAGCTTGAGCCAGTGGATAGCCTTGGGTGATAACAGCTCCACAGCCAGTGACATCGCCAACCCGGGCAATGGGTTTTCCCTCAACAAGGATACTGGAGCCATTTGGCATAATGGGGGAAGAGCCGTGCCCTTTGATCGGGCAAACGTGCATGTCACCGACGCAGGCGGCAATCAGATTGCTCATGGTGAGAATTCCTTTCTCCGATGAGTAGCATTCCTAGCTACCCGCGATTAAACGTATAAAACCCGACAACATACCATGGCTGGACACTATAGCCATCGCACTCAGGGCGTGGGATAGAGAGTTAAAACTTACCTCATCAACATCCGGGGCAGGTCAATCATCGGAGAAAACTATAACGAACCTATGAATTTCCAACAACTGTAGCGATTACAACCACCATTCTTTCAATAGCTCCAAGTCTTGGCCGCTCATGGTCAGTTACAAATCATTGAGTAGCAGTTTGGCGGCTTTAATGTCGATACTCGCTTTTTGACCGTGCTTGGCTAGAAGGTCTAACAGTCCGCCGCCGTCTATTAGTGTAAGATTCTTTCCGTCAGCAAACTGATAGGCATCAGGCCCGTAGTGAGAAGTTGTGACAAGAATTCCTCGATTGGCATTCTCGTTCACAACCGTGCCATATAGATCCCTGACCGCACTTACGCCGACTGTATTGGTATACCGTTTTGCCTGGATGATGATTTTGCCACCACGAATTGGGTCAGGGTCTAGCGCAATTGCATCAACACCCCCATCCCTTGATCCTTTGGTCACCTTTACTTCAGCGCCGGGGCCGCTGAACTCATTCGCAAAAATCTCTCGTATCAGATGTTCAAACTCCTCCCAATGCATTGCCGCAAGATTTGTTCCCTCGTCTACGCCACCAACCACTTCTCTCGATTCAACAAAACGGGAATCTTCGAAGTCGAGCTTAATCTTCGGAGGAACCGCCTGAACTGCTGCGAGACTTGAGGCGGCAACACCTTTAAGTCGTCGAAAGCATTCTTTTGGGTCCACAAGTTCAAGATTGATAGCGAGAAACTCTTCTTTCCAAGCCTGGACTGATAAAATACAGGAACGACCTTCAATCCCTGTCGCCTTATCTATCGCAGTAACGAAACCATTAAATACTATTCCTTGGATATTATCAGGCTCATCGGCTTCCCAAATTTCATGCAGTGTCCGAAGTGCGATTTGATAGCAAATCCGGTCATAGAGCGCTTTCTTCTGAGCATCATTAATGTGTTTTTCAGTGAAATCGTCTCTCGTCTTGACGTATTTGACCTCTTTCAGAGTGGGTATTGAATCGGGTGAAGGAAGCTCGTAGTTAAGGACCAACATGCGTTCGTCAGGTCGATAGCCAAGCTCAAAATCAACGCTTACCCATTCTGGATATTTGGAATTATTGAGTACCATTTCCGAGTGCTCATGAATGGCCTCCGGGTCCCCCCTCCGCCAACGTCCCTCCAGTTCGGTTATTACTTGGTCTTTACGTCGATTTTCCTGGTCATATTTGTCGCGCGCATCGCAGAATTTCTCGCGCTCCTCCTCGAAACGAACTCTGAGGCTTTCGTTCTTTTCTTTAATCCGAGCAACAGCCGCTTCATAATCGTTTATAGCTTTACTCCAGCGACCGGCAGCCGCCCCTTCCTTCTTTGCAGGCAAACCTGGGATGAGCTTGTGATACCACTGAACACCTGAGCAGAAGTTGGCGTCGGACTCATCTGGTCTTGAAGGAGATGGGTAGAGGTCAAATTTAATCGGCTCACCATGGATATTGTATTCAACTTTATTCAAAGAGCCTTTGGGACGCCGAAACTCTTGATGAGTTCGTAACAGTGACCAATCGACAGCATCGTCGATCTCTAGCGTTGCTTGAAGCAGGGCATCACACTCCGCAAGTGTCCTCTCAGCTTCCTGGGTGTCTGTCGCAGCTTGCTCCGCATTCCGCTGTTTTTCCCTATTTTCAAGCAACTTCTGATACTTTTCGCCCCACTTCTGAACTTGTTGGTCCACTTTGCTCTGTAGCACTGACGAATCGCGGCTTTTAATTTCCTTCTCTTCCTTCAGCCCCTTGTGGGTTAAAAAAACTGAATAGGATAGAACCGAGGTCTGCCTCGCATTCCAGTTATTAACAGGCCCGCGAGCACTAATCAGGTTTTGCTCGAACATTTGTCCTTCGTCCTTGTGTGGTTATTCTAAGACTAACGTTAATCAGATTTAATGCGAATGTGAAGAGCGGAAGGTTGGACAGCAGCGATTAAACTTTGCACCGGAAACATAGCACGGGCTCTACCCCGTTACTGGGTGTGCCTCGTCTGTTTCCTCGAAATACCCTAGCAAACAGTAACCGAACCTGGCGCGAAAGTTCACAACTGCGTATCAGGACACTTCGCCTGGAGCGCGTGCCAAGCGAGCGCCTGATTTCACGACAACCTGCGAGTATACGAATCGGCTGAGGGACGACTATGCGGAAGTACCAACACCAAATGACGAGAACGAAGGAGATAGGAAGGAATATGATACCTTCAATGTACCACCTGTTTTTATCACTCAGGCGTACATCGCGGAAATGTCTATCGAATCCAGATAGTTATAAAATCTGGGGGTGACTCCATCAGCGACACTCCGGCACACAAGTCCACCGCTTCGGCTGCTCCCTTCCGGGCCTGACCGGGTTCACGGTTTATCGTTGCGGAGGCACCAATGGAGCCACCATAACGGGCTTTGGGGCGAAATCCCTCAAAGCGGCGCGCATATTAGCAAAAGGGTTCCGGCACTACAATGGCAGCGGCACTTCATCGCATCGGAACCAGCAGGCGACGCTGTAACGGGTACGGTGGGCCGGCAACACCTCATGGGGAATTTCTTCGCTCATGAACAGCGCTATACGCCCGGCCAGTGGCAGTACCACGCCACATACCTCGTTCTCGTTTTCACGATTGAAAATCTGCAACGCACCGCCGTCGGCTTCCTGCCAACCCTCATTAAGGTACAAAACCAGGCTGACAACCCGCGACGCCCTGCCCTGGAAGCTATCCACATGGCGACGGTAGAAGTCACCGTTGTGATAGGTGGCGTAGTGTGCCTCAAACCGTTTCAGCCCCAGGAACAACCGCTCATTCAACCCCAGCCTGACCGACTCGAAGAACTCGAACAACGCCGCCTGAACCGGCGTCACGCCCTGCAGCCACGAAATCTTGTCCCGCCTTACGGATCTGTCCTGAAGCAAGTCCTGGCCACGCCCCACACCCGCCTTGCGCAGTGCCTCGGTCCGGTCCAGTATCCGAACCTCACTGCGAAGACCCTTTAAAAGGGACGGAGTTAACAGCACAGACACATCCTGGCTCATCCAGCCGTGCTCCGTGAGACCATCGGCCAAGTCATCAAGCCACTGATCGCTTCCCGGCGTCGAAAGATCGACTCCAGCCTGGCAAGACTCGGGAACTGAGGCAGCAATCTGGTCAATCATTCATCAAACTCCGACGGGGACGGCCGATTTTAAGATGGTTTCTCGCCGTAAGGACAGTTTTAATTTACCCTGAGTGTAAGGACATGCCGTAACTCTGGCGGCACCTCAGACCGACAATCCATTGACCATCCAGAAAGCTGTAACGAGGCACTACGTGACATTAAAACCCGGGCACTGGTCGTTCACCCGATGGACAACCATCGGGCAACTGGAAGCCATGGAGGTACACCACCCCTTGTTCCGCGCCCGCCTTTTCCTACAGGGCGCTCACCTTACCCACTTTGCCGCCCACAACGAGCCTGACTGGCTGTGGATGAGCGACACCGCGCGCTTTGAACCCGGCGTGGCCATCCGTGGCGGCATTCCCGTATGCTGGCCGTGGTTTGGCGTGCCCGAGAAAAATCCCCCGGAAGTTCGCCGCAGGCTGCTGACCACCAGCTCCCACGGTTTCGCCCGCACGGCCGTGTGGAAGCTGGAGGATGTCAGGGAAACCGCGCACGACGTGGAAGTCAGCCTGTCACTGGATGCAAACAGTGACTTTTCCGATGCCTGGGACGGCCGCGCCCGGTTGCTGATGACCTTCCACTTCTCGGCTGACGGTTGCCAACTGGCATTGACCACCACCAATTCGGGCTCGGAACCGCTGGCGTTTACCCAGGCACTTCACACCTATCTTCCGACCCCGGACATTTCCAGAACGCTGGTCAAAGGCCTCGAAAACTGCGGATACGTGGACTCCCTGAAAGACTGGAGCTACCACACACAGCAAGGGCCAGTGAGCTTCGAGGGTGAAACCGACCGCATTTATGAAAGCGGCAATTCGCTGATTGTTGAAACCCCATCGGGGAACCGGCGCATCACCGCCATCGGCAGCGACTCCACGGTTGTCTGGAATCCGGGGCCGGAGAAAGCGGCACGATTGTCGGATTTCCCCAACGTTGCCTGGCAGACCATGCTGTGCGTTGAAAGCGCCAATGCCCTCGGCGATTACCGCGTGCTGAATACGGGCCAGAGTCATACCCTTGGCGTTATGATAGGAAGAGAGTAGAAACCACATGGGTCTAGCATCGATTCTGAAGTCACGGTTGATCCCGGCGGAGCTGGAGAATCACATCAATCGCATCCGCAAGCCGATTGGTTCTCTGGGGTACGATCCCTGGGGCTATAACAACGAAGTGATGAAGTACGGCTTCTCCCTGACCCGCCAGATCTACGAAAAGTATTTTCGGGTGGAAGCCACCGGCGTTGACAAGATTCCCTCGGAGGGGCCGGTGCTGATCGTCCCGAATCACAGTGGGCAGTTGCCAATTGATGGTCTGTTGATTGCCTACGCCCTCGCCTCCCGCGAGAATAACCCCCGCATTCCCCGGGCGATGATCGAACGTTTTTTCCCGACCGTCCCCTACCTCGGCAATTTGCTGAACGAGTTTGGCGCGGTTTTGGGCGATCCCACCAATTGCGCCAAGATGCTGGCCAACGGCGAGGCCGTCATCGTATTCCCCGAAGGCATTCGCGGGTCTGGCAAGCTGTATCAGGATCGCTACCAGCTCAAACGGTTCGGTAACGGTTTCATGCACCTGGCCATGAAATACAAGGCACCCATTGTGCCGGTGGGCGTGGTCGGGTGTGAGGAAACCATTCCCGCCATCGCCAACATCAAACCACTGGCTCGGTGGCTCGGCATTCCCTATGCTCCGGTGGCCATGCCGTTTGTCTTGCCGGCCAAAGTCCACCTGAACTTTGGCGACCCAATGGTGTTTGACGACCTGGAAATTCCCGAAGAACAGGTGACAGAGCGAGTGGAACAGGTGAAGGCAGCGATCAGTGAATTGATCGATACCGGACTGAGCGAAAGGAAAAGGCTGTTCTGATGGTTGAAAAAAGCAGACCCCAGATTCTTGTAACAGGTGCAGCCGGCGCCCTGGCTCAACAGGTAATCAGCCGCCTGCGGGACACCTGCAACCTCGTTGCCGTGGATTTTCGAGAACAGGTCTATCTGGGCGACGATATCCCCAGCTACTGCATCGACTTCAACAAGCGCTCCTTCGAAGACCTTTTCCGGCGTTACCGGTTTGATGGCGTCATCCACCTCGGCCGTATCATGTCGAGCCAGCTCACCCGAATGCGCCGTTACAACGCCAACGTGCTCGGCACCCAGAAACTGCTGGACCTGAGCCACAAGTACAACATCAAAAGGGTGGTGGTCCTGTCGACCTTCCACGTCTATGGCGCGGTGGCCTACAACCCGGCGCTGATTGACGAGGAAGCTCCGCTGAAAAGTGCGGGGCTGAGCGCGGACCTGATTGATTCCGTGGAACTGGAGAACCTGGCCAACATCTACCTGTGGCGCTACCCGGACCTGAATATCACCATTCTGCGGCCCTGCAACATTGTCGGCCCGGGCGTGCGCAACTCCATCAGCACCTTGCTGGGCATGGAACGGGCACCTGTTCTGGCCGGCTTTTCACCGATGATGCAGTTTATCCATATCGATGATATGGCCGATGCCATCGTGCTGGCTTACAACAAACCCCAGCGGGGAATTTTCAATGTCGCGCCGCAGGACTGGGTGGCCTACCAGCACGCGTTGAAGCTCTGCGGCTGCGGCCGCATACCCGTACCATCCATTCCCCCCATCCTGCCCAGGATGATACTGCGCACACTTAACCTGCGAAGTTTTCCTTCGTACCTGATGCACTTTTTCAAGTATCCTGTCGTGATTGATGGTAGAGCGTTCGCACGGGAGTTCGGATTCACCCCAAAACGGCCGCTGAAAGAAATATTCCGGTTCTACCGCGAGAACAAAAAACCGGTGTAAACACTGGCGCATAACGCAGGACGCGAGCCATGTTGAATGATTTCAGCCTGATCAGTCATTCCTCTGCAGCCATAGCTTATGGACTGCTAGGGCTGGTAATTGCCACGCGATACTTTCGGCGGGATATTGACCGTTCACTCGTACTGGCCTCTTTCGTCACCCTGATCTGGGCCGGGTCGCTAATCACCCAGAGCTTGTGGGGAACACCCGGCTTTTTCCTCCGTTATACGCTGGAGCTGTTGCGGGACGCGGCCTGGATCTTAGTGCTGTTCGCCCTGCTGCGGGATTCCTTTCGCACCGATAATCTGGTTGGTCGCCTGCGCCGAATCCTGGCAACCGCCACGGTTGCACTGGTCGTTCTGCTGCTCGGTTCCGGGATAATGGAATACGCGTTCGGATTCACCATTCTCGACGGTAAAACCAAAGTGGTAGGCCAGATCGCCCTCTCCCTGCTGGGCCTATCGCTGGTTGAACAGATCTGGCGCAACTCGCTGTCGTTCGGCCGCTCCAGCATGAAGTATGTCTGCATCGCTGTAGCCACCCTGTTTGCCTTCGACTTTTTCATGTACGCCGACGCCCTACTGTTCGGCCAGGTAGCAGACTCTTTCTGGAATGCCAGAGGCCTGGTGAACGCAGTGCTGGTGCCTCTGTTTGCCGTCAACGTCATCAACACCCGCAAACAGCCAGTGGATTTCCAGCTATCCCGCTCGGCGGTATTCCATGCGGGAACCCTGCTCCTGGCCGGCGCCTATCTCCTGTTCCTGGCACTGGGCGGTTACTACGTGAAAACCCTCGGCGGTGATTGGGGAGAGGCCCTTCAGGTACTTTCCTCACTATCGCCCTGGTATTTCTTACCACTCTGCTGACGTCGCGACGCGTCAGATCCCGGCTGATGGTATTTATCAGTCAGAACTTCTTCGATTACAAATACGATTACCGGGAAGAATGGCTGAAGATGACCCGCGAAATGGCGGACCTCAGCGACTACCCGCCACTGCCGGAACGGGTGATCCGCATCCTCACCAGCCTGGTGGAAAGCAACGCTGGCGCGCTGTGGATCAGGGAAGATCAAGGGGGCTATCTGCTCAAAACCGCCGTGAATCTTATGACGCCGAAATACACCACCATTGACGCCAATTCAGAACTGGTCCGTTTTTTTGCTGAACGTGAATGGATTATCGACCTTCGCGAATACAAGCGCGACCCGGTTGCCTACAATCTGCTGGAAATTCCTGACCCTATATCGCAGATTCCCGATGGCTGGCTGGTCATTCCCCTGTATCTCAGCAACAACCTCTATGGCATCGCCCTGATCGGCCCTCCTTACGCCCGGGTGGAGCTCAACTGGGAAAACTTTGATCTGATCAAGGTCGTCGCCCGGCAAACCTGTAACTTGCTGGCGCAGGCGGATGCACAGAACCGGCTCTCGAGAGCCATGCAATTCGAAGCCGTCAGCAAGGCTTCGGCCTTTATGGTCCATGACCTGAAAACGCTGATTGCACAACTCTCATTACTGGTGAAAAACGCCCCCAGACACCGGGAGAACCCGGCCTTTATTGACGACATGATCAACACAACCGACCACGCAGTTCGCAAAATGTCCAACCTGGTGGACCATATTCGTAAACCGGCCGACGAGACCTTGGTGACCGAAGTGGTAGAACTCAACGAGATCATTACGCACCTGGCAGAACATTATTCCCGTCGCCAACCCATACCCCGAGTGGTAGGCGCCCCCGGAAAGATCCACATCAACGCTAACCGAGATCAACTCTGCAGCATTCTCGGCCACCTGATACAGAATGCCCAGGACGCCACCCCACCGACCGGCGAGATAACCCTGACCCTCAAAACCGCCAGTGGCAATGTGGTACTGTTTATCCAGGATACGGGGGCCGGCATGACCGATGATTTCATCCAGACCCAGCTATTCAAACCCTTTGAAAGCACCAAGGGGCTGACCGGTATGGGTATCGGTGCCTATCAGGCACGGGAATACGTGCGCAATGTGGGCGGCAACATCGACGTTACCAGCGAACCCGGCATGGGATCCTGTTTTTCTATCCGCTTCCCTCTCGCGCGGCCTGAAAACGAACAAACGTCGGCGAAAATCGAGCCGGAACCGCTGACCAATGATCGGACCGAGCCACGGACCGAGCCACAGAGAGGCGCCAAATAACTGACGAAAAACAAATCCACTCAAGCTTATCATTGCAAAGTGTCAATGTTCGGTTAAGAATCAAGGGTGGGAGTTTTCAACACGAGACCATCACAATACAGAAAGGGATTTGTAGCCGTTGTGAGTAGACGACTCTTAATAGTAGAAGACGATCCGGGCCTGCAAAGCCAAATGCGCTGGTGTTTCAGTGAGGATCTGGAAGTGACTCTCTCGGCTGACCGGGAGTCTGCCCTTGCAGCCCTGCGCAGAACGGAGCCCGATGTGATCACCCTGGATCTGGGCCTGCCTCCCGATCCCGGCGGAGCGTCCGAAGGCTTCCTGTTGTTGGAGGAAGTCCTGCGGCTGGCCCCCATGACCAAAATCATCGTGGTAACCGGCCGCGAGGATAAAGAGAACGCCGTCAAGGCCATTGGCATGGGAGCAAGCGATTTTTACCAGAAACCCCTGGACGCCGACATCCTGACCTTTGTGGTCAACCGGGCCTTCAGACTGGCGGAACTCGAGCGCGAGAACCGTGAACTCTCCCGCCACCGTAACGGCACCAACATCAAGGGCATTGTCGCGGCCAGTCCTCAAATGCTGTCCATTTGCCGCACTCTTGAAAAGGTCGCCCCCACGGATGTGACAACACTGATCACCGGCGAGACTGGCACCGGTAAAGAGTTATTGGCACGCGCCCTCCACGACCTGAGTCAGCGGTCAGATAGACCCTTTGCAGCGATCAACTGCGCCGCGATTCCAGAAAACCTTTTGGAAAGCGAATTGTTCGGCTTTGAAAAAGGGTCTTTCACCGGCGCCACCCAGAGCAAAAAAGGTAAAATCGAGAGCGCCAACGGCGGAACCCTGTTCCTGGACGAGATCGGTGACATGCCCATGGCCTTGCAAGCCAAGCTGCTGAGGTTTCTGCAGGAAAGGATGGTCGACCGGGTAGGCGCCGTGAAACCCATTCCGGTGGACGTGCGAGTGGTGTGCGCGACCCACCGCGACGTTCAGGAACTCATCACCCAGGGCACCTTCCGCGAGGACCTTTACTACCGTATCAGCGAAATCACCCTCGACGTGCCTGCCCTGCGTGACCGGGACGGAGACGCACTGGTCATCGCGCAGTCGTTGTTGCAATCTCTTGGCAAACATATGGACCGCCCCAACCTCGCCTTTACTGAAGATGCCATCAATGCCATCAAGAGCTATCCATGGCCAGGTAATGTGCGGGAAATGATCAACAAAGTGAAGCGAGCCACCATAATGGCGGACGGCAAACGGGTCACGGCTGCCGACCTGGAACTGAACTGCGACCGAGAAGGCCCCGAAAGCCAGCTAAACCTGCGACAGGTACGCGAAAACGCCGAACGTGCCGCAATTATACAGGCCCTTCAGTCATGCAGTTTTAATATGGCGCAGGCCTCACGCCTACTGGGTATCACCCGGCCAACGCTTTATAACCTGACTGACAAATACCGGATAGAGGCATCCTCTGAATCGTCGAGTGCCTGAGTAACAGGCAGGGAATCCATAACAATACCCAAAAGGGAAAGGAACAGGGCCATGAAACCAGTTTTAGCAGTACGTGCCACCCTTCTTTCAGTTGCCATATCGATCACCCTTGCAGGCTGCAGCGGCGACAACAACGAAATGAGCCAGGAGGACATCCAGTATCTCAGTCACCTGGACCAGTCGCGTTTTTTTCAGCGCCAGGGTGAACTCAAGGCCAGCACGCTGGAGGCGCGTAGTGCAATTGACTTGCGACCCGAGAATATCGATCCCTATTTTCTGATTATTGACAACCTGTTGAAAGCCGGTGATGCGGTCAATGCGGAAAGGCAGCTTGACTGGGTCATGGGGCAAATTCCCGAAGAGGAAATCGGTCCTGCGGTAAACAACCAGGCCAACCTGATGTATGCCGAAGCATACCTGATGCGAAATGAGTATGAGCAGGCTTTGACTGCGTTGAACAGGATTACTTCTCCGGACCGACCAACAGAGACCGAAGTTGCTCTGCTTCGAGGCGAAACTTACCTGGCCTCAAGCCGCCTCGATGAAGCCAGTGCTGCATTCGAAAAAGCCAGAACAATCGACTCAGGTGCGGTTGAATCGGTAATTGGTCTTTCTAAAACTGCTTTCGCCCGGGGCAACAAGGAAAAAGCTCGTGAGCTTTTGGCGGAGGCCGAAGAGATTGATGGTGAGGATACCGAACTCTGGTTATGGAAAGCCCAGATGGCCCATGCCGAGGAAGAGTGGAAGAAAGCAGAAGACGGCTACATCAGGGCGCTCGAGGATATCGGCCAATATGATGTCATGACCCAGCGAAAATACGCCACTATCTCCGCCCTTATTCGCGTATTAAGAGCTCAGGGAAAACAATCCGAAGCCTTTGTCTATGAAGAAATATTGGCCAAATCTGCTCCCGGCACCATCAAGAGCAACCTGATGGCAGCCCAGGAGGCAATGAAAGAAGGTGACCTCACCAACGCAGCGAGGTATCTGGAGGAGGTTCTTGAGCAAGCCCCCAGTCACGAGCAATCTGCCTTGATGCTGGGCCTGGTGCGTTTCCGACAGGGCCGCGTTGAGGAGGCGGAGAAACTATTGGCCCCTGTTGCTGAAATGGGCGACTCAGAGATGGCAGGTAAACTATTGGCAGCCACCCGCCTACAAATGCGCAATCCACAAGGTGCCCAGGACATACTCGATAAACTTGAGGATAAAGATTCGGACCCTGAAACTCTGGCGTTAGTCGCAATAGCATCACTTGCAAGCGGTGATACTGAGGCAGGTGAAGCGCTCATGGAACGATCTCTGAAACTCAACCCCGACAACCTCCAGTTACGATTGCGGTATGCCAACTATTTGAGTCTGGCAGGAAAACATGCACGAGCTATAGACCTGGCAAGGCAGGTGGTAGACAAAGCTCCCGACCTGGATCGGGCTCGGTCCCTTCTTATTCAGGCTCAGGCGCGCTCTGGTGACGTTGCAGCAGCCATTGCAACGGTATCCGAGTGGATCAAGAATGATCCCGACAATGTTGACGCCCTAGTGATTCGTGGAAACCTGGCGGCTAGTCAGGACAAAGTTGAAGAGGCACACAGATACTTCACGCAAGCACTCAGCAAGGATTCTGATGCCCACGAGCCGGTTATTGCACTGGGCAAATTAGCGCTTAACCAGGACAATAAAACCGAGGCACAAAAGCAGTTCCGGAAAGCCGTTGAACTTGCCCCGGACAGCCGGCAAGCCCTTCAGGGGCTGGCCTCCGTGCTGGATCTGGAGGAAACAGAGCGATTCATGAAACAGGTGCTGGAGAAAAATCCCGAAGCCACCGGGCCAAGGCTCGTCCTGCTGGAACTGGCACTACGGCAAGGTAACGGTCGGGAAGCGGATAACCTTACGGCATCTCTGCTAGAGCGAGACGAGGAAAGTACGCCATCACGGGCGGCACCTCTCGTCGCAAACATCTACAACAACATAGCGGCGAATCTCAGACAGTCGGGAGATTCGGACCGCGCTTCTGCCGTTCTCAACCGAGGCCGGGCTCTTTTCCCGGATAACGAGGAAATTTCCTTACAGGCAGCCCAACAAGCCTTTAGTGCTGGCAACGTAGATGAAGCCCGGAACATTCTCCAGGATGCCAAACAGCAACACCCGGACTCTCCACGACCTTATCTAATGGAGGCGCGTTATTTTGAGAGTCAGGGGCAAAACCAACAGGCTGCCGAGTTCTATCAGTTGGCCATGGACAAACAGCCCAGTGCAGGCATTATCAATGCCCATGCCGCGGTATTGCAGGACTCCGGCAAGAAAGACGAAGCTCTCTCACTTCTTTATTCCGGCATTGACACCTTCCCCGATAGCCTGCCGCTGCGCCTCAGACTTGCCCTGCTCCAACAATCTGAGGGCGAGCAGGATAAAGCCAAAGCCAACTACGAAAAATTGCTGGACTCAATGCCCAAGAATACTATCGTGCTGAATAACCTTGCCTGGCTATATCACGAAACCGGGGATCAGCGAGCTGTGCCCATGGCCAAAAAAGCCTATGAACTTGCCCCAGATAACGCGGCTATCGTAGACACTTATGGATGGATTATGCTGAAGGCCGGCAACCCCGAGGAAAGCCTGCCCATCCTTAAAAAGGCTCACGAGCTTCAACCTGACTCAGAGGAAATCGCGCTGCACCTCGCAGAGGCATACCGCGCTGTTGGCAGGAATGATGATGCAAAACGAATTCTGGAAAAATTTGGTGACCGGGGCTGATGGATCGGGCTTTAACAATGCGGTATCTCTGGTTGGCATCAATTCCGCTGCTGACGCTTGGACTCTGGGCTGAATGGCAGTCATTTGTTCACCTGTGGTACAACTCAATCATATACAACCACGGGTTCCTGGTACTGGGGGGTGTCTTTTTTCTTCTTTACCAAAGAAGAAAGTCCCTCTCTGCCCTGACAATCAACGGCTCGCCGCTGGGTTTGTTTTTACTGGCTGGTGCTACTGCCACGCTGATCCTTTCCCAGGCGGCAGACATTAGAGTATTCCGCCTGATCCTTGCGCCACTGATCATCATCTTCTGGGGATGGTCGATATGGGGAAAGGGATTCGTAACCAGTGCAGGCGGACCAATTCTACTGCTGGTTTTTGCGGTACCCATATGGGACGACTTCTCGCCCCTGCTCCAGCACATCACCGTTTTTTTCAACACAATCCTTCTCCAGGCCTTTGATATTCCAGCCACCATCCATGAGTTTTTCATTATCCTGGATGTGGGTACCTTCCTTGTTGAAAATGGCTGTAGTGGTGTTCGGTACCTGATGGTCGCGCTTTTTCTTGCAGCCTTCTACGGCCAGCTTTATTACCGCTCCAATGCCCGCATTGCTCTTCTGGTTGTGATTGCCGGCTTACTGTCCATGGTGGCGAACTGGATAAGAGTCTTCGGCATCATCGCTGCAGGGCATTACACCAACATGGAAACGTCCCTGATCGAGGACCATGAACTCTTCGGATGGATTATCTTCATCGTCGTTACACTGGTACCGCTTTTCTTTATCTCAACCAGGCTCGAGCAAACCTCTTCAGACACCGGCGACAAATCCGGCATCAGCAATCCGGAAACCGGACAGGCCCGACCAACGTCACCGTCCATCAAATGGCCCCTGCTGGCCTCCCTGATACTACTCCTGCCGCCACTGGTGCCGGCCGCACTGGATGCCAAAACAGCGCGCGTAGCCAGCTCATGGGAGCCGAGCCTGCCGGTGCCAGAGGCTGACTGGACAGGCCCGCTCAAACACGCCGATATCTGGCACCCGGATTATGTAAAGCCGGACATTGATCTCGGCGGAATCTATGTCTCTGATGACCTGAAACAGGTACAAGTGCAAGTCACAGGGTATCGCCGTCAGGTACAGAACCGGGAACTGATCGGGTATCGAAACCAGCTATTCGATCGAAAAGAATGGAAGCTTGTCTCCAAAACCTCTCATGCACGTGACAGTAGCGATTCCGTAAGCACGAAAACCGTCAACGAGACGGTTATCCAGAACAACGCCAACGGCTCTTACGTTATTTTATGGTCGTGGTATCAGATAGGCGAACAGCTCACCAATTCGAGCGTTGAAGTCAAAATTCAGGGAGCGCTTAACAAGCTTCAGGGAGATGCTCGTGGCGCACTATGGGCACTTGCGGGGCGGTGTGAAAGGGTATCGAGTGAAGGCGAAAAACGTCCAGACTGCTCCGGCCAAAGGGCCACCTTCGAACGGTTCCTGAACGGCGCGCACCGCTGACACTCAATCCGGCTAACAAAAAACCCGACGCTCAAACGAACGCCGGGTTTGTGTTCAGGGCCACTACAACCCTTGCAGATAGCCCTTACCGGAATCAGGACTTACGGCGGCGCGAAAGCCCCAGACCGGCAAGCCCAAGACCGAGCAGCGCAAGAGTGCCGGGCTCAGGAACCTTGGTGAATACACCTCTGAGTTGGGCCATGTTGTCGGCTCCCTCAGACGTAATCAATTCTTCCATCGTGGGGCCGCCACCTTGACTGAATCCTCGGAGATCGAGTGTATACAACGCTCCGTCAATCTCAAAAGCCTCTGATGACACAAGGCTCTCGAAAGACACGATATCGTCACAGCAACCGTTACCAGAGTTCGTTGTTTCCTCGTGCAGGAAGGTAAACGACAGAGGCGTCGCATACGGATTCCCGTCAACGGAGATAGCCATTGAAATGCTCAGCAACACACTGTCGACACCTGTGCCGGCGTTGATCTGATAGTTAAAATGGGTGAAATTACCTAAGTCGAACTCTTCGTTTATGTCCACATCAAATGCAGCAGGTGCAGAACCATCAAAACGATAGCCGCTTTGTGTTGGTTGACCGCCGCCCCAACGTACTTCTTGGCCACCATCAATATAATTTATGTTGGTGCCACCAACCGCGTCTGACCACACACCAGACACGCTATCAACGGAAATCACGGGCATTGCAAAGGCAGGTGCAACTAATGAAGCAGCGAACACTCCTCCCAACATCGACATCTTATTCATGCTAGATCCTTCTTCATCATGGTTACTGCGAAAACACCTCCGCCTATATGCCAAATCCGTGCCATTTATTTTTAATCTCTATTTATCAATGATTTAACAAACCATTAGATCAAGAAGTCTTTACGGGTGTAAAGTTTTTCGACACCACTGTAAAGCCAGTGAAACACTATGCTGGCTTTAGTTTGCGGTATAGACTCGACCCCGGATAAGGCGCAAACCGCCAAGTACGTGATAAACGAAAAGGACTTTGGAAAATGCGTATTACTTTTGTGGCACTGATACCTGATGCTGGGCACGTCATTCCCCTGCTACGCATCGCTTCGACACTTAGGTTGAAAGATATTGAGTGCCACTTCATCCTGCCGGAGGAGGGCAAGGGCCTGCCTGCAACCCATGGGTTCGAGTACGATCTGCTTCCTCCTGTTCTCCCGGCCAATGCCGACTCTCTTCTTAAAAAAATTTCCCATACAAGCCCGCTTTACAGAAAGCTTTTTTTCAATCGGTATTTCGAGACACATTATTTCCAGCCGATTCAATATAAAGGCTTATCCTCCCTGCCCCTGGTCAAGGACATCATTCAGCACCGCAAACCAGACCTGATCATTTCCGACGAACACCTGTTAGGCGCTGCAGTACATGACCTGGGTTTTCAATCAGGCATCCCGGTATTAATGCACCGGGCATCAGGGTCAAACCAGCAGTGTCAGAACCCGCAGCCATACGCTGACGAGCCGTCGCTGCTTGCCAGAAACACCATTCCTTTGTTGTCCAGAATTATTGGAAAGTTCTCGGACGCCGTTCAGTCAAAGCTCAACCACAAGCTTTACCGCTCAATCAAGGAAATGAAGATTGAGGTAAACCAGAACTGGGGTGAAATCATCGAAAGAGGCAAGCAGTCAGGCAAGCCCAAGCAGATCTTTACCACGGGCATGGCGACCACTGAACGGCGTCATCTCCACTCAAGAATTACGGTATGCGGCGATGCTCAGGCATTTGGCCCGCTTCCTCCCCTGATGGCCGGAGACATATCCACGGAAGACCGGGCCTGGCTCGAAATGCAGCCCGATAAACCTGTCATTCTGGTGAGCCTTGGATCTATGGTGACCATAACCAACAAGCTCTCCCGTTGCCTGATAAAGGGAGCCAAAGAAAACCATTGTCGAATTCTCTGGGTTTCACGGACGGACCCCGTACCGGAAAACTTCAAGGGTGACCAGGACATACGGTGGATTTCCTGGGGCCCCCAACCAATACTACTGGCAGACAGGAGCATACGTGGGTTTGTTTCACATGCAGGGTCCGGAGCAGTGCAGGAGGCATTCTGGTTTGGAAAACCAATGCTGTGTATCCCCCAGATCTGGGACCAACCCTACAATGCCTGGGTAGTTGAAAGTTTGGGCGCAGGGAGAGTTATCAATAAAAATCAATTTTCTGTTGAGCAAGTATCCCGATATCTCGGTGACATCCTGCACGATAATTCGATAAAGGAAACGATGGATGGCCACTCCCGGGAAATCCGGGAGCTGGACAGTGGCACGAAAGTCTTTGAGTATGCCCTGGCAGCACTCCAGGACTATAAACGGGAATAGGTCCTGTTGATGTCATTTACCGCTTTCAGAAGCGCCTGTTTTTTTGACTCAATGATCTGTGGCTGACTAAGCAGCGGTTCCTTAGTTTCTATGACCCGTCTCAGGTTACGTTTCAGGACCTGTCCTTTGCCGCGTTTATATAACCGCTGCACAATGGTTGTCGGCTGGCTCCCTTCCCTGCTATCCCAGCATCGTGGAGACAGAGAATGAACCATCCCGCTATTTAGCCCCATAGCGTCCATCCAGTCACGCCATTTAAACTCATGGAACTCATGTAAGCTTACGGGAACCCAGGGAACCCTCATCGTATCCGCAAGAATGGCTCCATGCATCGCTTCTGTGACAACGAAAGGAGCGCTTGCCACGGTGCTGATAAACTCATCAGCATTGCAACTCGGGCTCAGGTAATCCATATCAAGCTTATCGGCAATTGCTGCCAGCAGTCGTCCCGTTGAGAGATGGGAGTTGACGTGCGGTATGAACACGGCCCTTGAGCATTTTTTCGTAGGTTTGGCATAAAGCTCCGAGAGCAGGATGGCACCATCGGCTATGGCTCTGTCTGGCCCAACCCCAAGCGCCTTGGCCGAACCCGGCCCCCGGACACAGGCAACATCCCAAGTGTCATCAAGCTTCGTTTCGAGCTTCCCATACCCCACGCCAGAACTGAAAATCACCTTTCTGGCGTAGTGGTTATTACTTTTTATGTTCTTGTCGTTCAGTATGGTGCCGACGCCGAACAGTGCAACTTCATCGGACGAGAGAATATCTTTGTTGATAAACCTGCTCATCAGAGCCGGATTTATGTCATCACCGAAATTTCTAACACCCGTTCTTTCCATGAATTTATCAAAATAGACCAAGGCCACGTACGTCGCTCCTTAACGCTCTTAACCGGGAATCTGCAGCCTAGCTCGAACACGGAACAGACCACACTATTCAATTATCATAACTTGAGGTTCCGTATAATCACTCGCAAGCCCATCCGTGTCCACAGCTCGTATCTGAAATTCCCACGCACCGGCCGGGAGGTCGCTAACGACATAGGACCGTGTCTCTTCAGACTCTATTCTGATCGGCTCTACAGCTTTCGTCACTGGCTCCAGCTTTACGGCATCTGCAATGACGTAGCCGTCGGCATCATTCGCCAATAACACGGTTACCTGGCTGGAACCGGGGATAAACGACCCCAGAGCCTGCCATGTGCCACCACCGGAGGTCTGATCTACCGTGAACCGGCTTTCAACGAGATTGCCGTCTACCTTTTCATACTGAACAAGATAGGTCGCGTTTGTTGCGCGATTTCTGTAAGACGTCCAGTTGGCTGACAATCGGTACTCAGTTCCGGGTGAGAGGTCATTGACCGACCAGCTTGCAATGCTATCACCTGTTCCTCCGGGCATAACCACATAGTTCTTACCCACATAGCCTTCCGTTACGCCCGAAGTGCCCACATCAGGCCCATAAACCACAAAGCCCGACGATTCGTTATCGGACACTATTCCAGTATTACCGCCATCCACTACCTTGGCATATTTCAACTCGTAATAATCAATTTCCTCTGGGGAGAGTTCGCTGCCGTCAGTTCGCGCCAAAGGTGGGTCCCAGGTAAGCAAAACCGTATCTGCCGCCAATACACTTGTGGCATCCGTAGGGTCTGTACCTGCCAGATACTCCTGGTAGTTCGTATACCCATCTCCATCGACATCCAGGTCTCCGTCGGACACAGTTGGATCCAGACCTGCGTCGTTTTCGTAGCCGTCAGGTACGCCATCACCGTCTGTGTCCGCGCTAAATGGGGCCGTCATCCCCAAAGACTCCTGCAGATTGGTCAATCCATCGCCATCGGGATCCTGATCAGCATCCAATGCATTGGTAGGGTCAAGACCGTGTTCAAGCTCCCACGCATCAAGCATTCCGTCATTATCTGCGTCCACGGAGGGCGTTCCGGCAGCCTCTTTAAAAAGAACTGCATCGGCTATGACATAGCCATCAGCATCGTCGGATACCGTAACTCGGCTGGTGAGCGATGACATCCGGAAGGTCCCGAGTTTGAACCACTGTCCTCCAAAATCCCTCTGGTCAACCTCAACGGTAGTGGTGGTCAGAAAATCCCGATCATCAAGGTGATGCACAACATATTTTACATTGGAGCCGCGATTGCTGTGCGCCGTCCACCTGGCATACACATCAAGTCGCTTTACGATGTTCAGGTTCCAGGTAGCCGTCTTCTCGCCGGTACCCGCTTCACCCGCAAAATAATTTTCTCCGATGTAACCACTCGAGACCGAGGATTCCTTCCACTCTCCGTCGGTGTAAAAACCCGGGTTGGTATTATCGATAATATACTCGGCTTCAATGCCGGCCGCTGGTGCTGGTAGCTCGTCAACATCAAATTTTGGCTTTAGGCTGCTGCAGCCGGTGACCACGCTTCCCGAAGCAACGGCCAGAACCAGTAATCTCGTCCTTTTCATCGTCATCCCTCCCTCGTTGTGCATAACAACTATAGGAAGGATGGCACAGATTCAGGCTTACACAGGCTGGGCGATAGTACGTTTAGAAATATAACCGTCGTCTTTATTGCGGATGGTGCTGGTGTCGTTTAATGAGCAAAAAAGCAAGTCCAAGTACTGCAAGCACCAGGGTACCTGGCTCTGGAACCTTCATGATGCGGGTAATTGAACCATAAAGATCCTCTTCGGAACTGTACGAGCTTCCATCAACCTGATTGAAGAACCAGAAATGAAAGCCCCCTGAATGAAACTGATCCAGGTTGATCTCCCCGGTGTCCCGGATCAACCGTTTTTCCTCGGGTATTACGACTGTTCCGGTTTGCTCCATACCCAACAGCGTAAGATAGATATCATTGGGGTGCACCGTCGATCCGTTTCCGTCAGGGGCATTCAGCGGGGAGTGACTGCCACTTGTGTAAAAGCGCTCCGGCGACCAGTCACCCCAATGGTAATATCCATTGGTCTCTTGCTCGAATATGGTCCAACCGCCGATAACACCCAGAAAAGAAATCTTGTGCTCCCCGGAGTCCTTCTTCCCGATAGCCAGTCGGATACGAAACTCATCCCCAATATCAACGTCGGCCAGCGAACCCGCCGCGGTGGCGTCGCCTGTGACCGTTCCATACAGGTCATAGGAGTAATAAGGTTTCGCGTTTACGCCATATGCCAACGCAAGCAAGACACTACAGAAGATCATACGTTTCATACCGCACATCCTATCCTTGAGTCACAAAAGGCCGGGCTGACCGGCGAAACCTCTTCCTGAAGTCGATACAGCGCGAGAAAAGACTAAAACAGCGGGAAAGACAGATGGCCACGAACGACCAACGTTCATCATTCTTTATTTTGGACGGTAATCTTGTCAAGCGTTGCTGCAACTATCGCCAGGTCCCTTTCGGTGACATCTTCATGGCTTGGCAGAGTAAGCAGTCTGTCAGCAAACGATTCTGCATTGGGGTAGTCACCCACCGAGTCGCGCAGGTAGCCCGGCACACCCTCTATGTCCGGCAAAATACGCCCGTAAAAAGCATTTGCGCCGATACCCTTGCCAGTCAACGCGTCTATCGCCCTGGCCCTGGCTCCCTGGTCCGGTGCCAGCAATCCATACCGTAATGTCACGTGGCCGGCCTGACTGCCCTCCGAAACCTCATTGGCCATAAATGGCTTCCAGCCGCGACGCTCAAGGAAATCGAGTTGCCTGACATATTTCACGGCTATTCCGGGCCTTTGTTCGGCACTCCGAATACCCGCCTCAAGGAGCCCTTCCGGTGGCACTACACGGCTTATGTTGAGCAGGGGTTTGTACACTGTAGCGCCGAGCCCAAGAAACGGAACCCGCCTCAACAGGCCATAGCCAAGTCGTCCTAGAAGAAAGTTGAAAATGTATCGTCGGGCTTTCCACTTCCATCCGGTGCTCAATGCCTTTTCCGGCAGTGTGGACAGTACTTCAGAGGCGCTTGCACGATGATCACTACGAACCAGTAATGCTCCGCCCCCCATCAGATTGATGGGCTTACCACGCCCAAAACTCAGCACCACGCAATCCGCAATTGGCTCGCGGGCGCACTCTGGCGGAAAACACTGCGCAGAATCCTCAATGAGCCATACATCATGCTGCCGGCAGAGGCTCGCCAGCACAGCCAATTGCTCAGGCATTCCTAGAAAGCCAACCGCAATGACCGCAACGGTGGCATCGGAAAAGGCGTTGGGCAATTTTTCGGTATCCAGGAAGGGGCAATCAGGCAGTGTATCGACCAGCACCGGTCTCGCACCCTGTGCCACAACGGCAGCAATAAGGTCCGGGCACCCATAGGCAGGCAGAATGACTTCCGGCACCGAGTGTTCCAGGCCGGACCGGCTGACCGCCAACAACACAGCGGCAGACAGGGCCTGTGTACCAGAACCCATACACCACGTGTCGTAGTTATCCTCCCAGGGCCAGCGTACGCCTGTACCTGAATCTGGCTCTGGGACACGGCTTCCGACAGGTCTCAGCATACCTATCATCGCTTGGAGGGTGTCCAGACCGTCATTCGCCGGCCTTTGAGAAACTCGATCGTGGCACGGGCGATGGCAAGGTTAACCTGAACAAAGAAATAGGGAATCTTAAAGACAGTTCGCTCCCGAAGCTCGGGCTTGTAGTGCCCTGCGATGACAACACCGTAGAACAGCAACTGGGCCAACAGCGCGAGGGAATAAATGGTTCCTTTGCCGGCTAACAATACAGAAGTCACAAACAGCAGGATCTGAAACCAGGGCACCGCCCAGCGCATCAACTTGTGGCCGAACACCTGAAAGGAAAACCAGCCGAACCGGAATGGGTTCAATACTTCAGCATGGCGGCTCAGCGCTGTCAGGCCCCGGATAATCGTGCGGATTTTACGTTGATACTCTTTGGAGGCATCCGCTACATCGTGATAATAGCCAAGGACATCGGGCGCCGTTACCGCCACAAGCCCTTTCCGGGCGCTGTTCAGAGCCGTATTGAAATCACTTGGGGAGTAGATATCCCAGTCTTCTTCGCAGACTTCACGCCGGGCAGCAAAGAAAGAGCCACTCAGCCCCACAAGGCCGGCACGGTCGGATTCAACGCCTCGCAACCACATTTCATACCGGACATACGCACCTTCCCCGGCCACGGTTCCATCACGGCTGACAAACCGGTCCTCACTGGATACAGCGCCAACGGCGGGGTCATCAAAATACCTGACCATTCTCTCAATCGCATCTTCCGGAATGGACGTTGCCACATCCGAAAAAATCAGGATCTCCCCAGTAGACGCCTTGATTGCCTGCAACTGGGCGTGCTCCTTTCCTTTTCTCTCATCGGCACGGGCGAGTTTAACGACACGGTCCTGATACTCCAGAACGATTTGGTCTGTACAATCACTGGAAGCATCAGATGCCACGATGATTTCCAGATCGGGATAATCCAATGCCATGCAGTTCTCAATCTTTTCCCGAATACGGTGAGCTTCATTGTGCGCAGTAACAATAAGGGAGGCAGGTGGAAAGTCCCTCGCCGGGGCGTGGGGCATTGTGGCTCCCGAACGGCGAGGTATAAAAAGAAGAATGAACGGATAAATAAAATAGCTGAAAAGTACTCCACCAACTGCAAACCAAAACAGAAAAACCAGCATTGCTCAAATCCCTGTGAACTACTATGGATAAAAACCTCTGCACATTAACTGCAGATCGCCTATTACAACCTATTCATGGGCTAACCAGACGAAATCAACTTTAACGATTGGAGACACCTTCCAAATACTCGATGATTTTTTGGCGCTGGTCATAATCCTCAATCCCCTGAATATCCATGGTCGTTCCCGGCGCAAACTCTTGAGGATTCTTAAGAAAAGAATGCAATCTTTCAGGAGTCCAACTGCCAGACAAGCTTTTCAAGGAGTCAGAATAGTTATAGCGGTCTGTATGCCGGGCTATTGGTGCGCCAACGACGCCGCGTAAATCCGGACCTATGCCGTGGCTCCGATACCTGATGTTATGGCACCCTGAGCAGCTGGCGAATTCCGATGTGGCTGGTGATAGAATACTTATTGTGTTCAAGCCATCCCAGACTAGTACACGACCGTCATCAAGTTCCATTAAGTCCCTAATTTTGAAACCAACATTAATTCGCTCAATTGAAATCACTCTACCCTCAAAAAGCCTAGTACGATAAATACTGTATCCAGATCCCAACCCGTTCAAGCTAGCAATCAGTAAATCATTCTCCCAATTTTCGAAGGCATCCCCTTGATAACAGATCGCATTAGAAATTCCGATTGCTGGAATCCATGCATAAATCGGCTTTTTACCTTTCAGATGTTGTCCTGTTTCTCCACTTATTGTCAGGACCTTCTTGCCATAATCTGTTCCAAAGCTACTCTCCGGCCACCCGTAATCTTGGCCTTCAATAAGTAAGTTCAGTTCGTCGCCACCATAGGGCCCATGCTCTGTCAGATAGATATTGTCGTCGCACTGAGTAAGACCTTGAGCATTACGATGGCCCGTGGAAAATACACTAACTTCGCCCGTAGAACGATTATACTCCAACACCTTGCCATAACTGGACTTCCGGTAATCGTTAAGGGACAATTTCTCAGAAACTTTAAAACTACCTATTGAAAATATTATTCTCGAATTCGTTGTTTTGAGAATTCTGCCGCCAGTCTCATTATTTAATAGCTTATGCCCAACACACGGAGTAGTCTCATAAATAGTTTCGGGAGAACCTTGCAACGATAAATCTTCTAAAGAAATTTTATAGGATTCTAGATTGACCGTATAACAATCTTCACTCGAATTCCATTTGGTATACGTCACAAGTAGATCTGAATAATCGTGGTCAATGAAAGCATCCGTAATTCTGTACCACCGATTCGGGGATTCCGAAGCTTCCTTATACTTTGAGAGACCAAACTGAATTTCGAATAGCAGCTTTGGTAACCGCTCCCCAGAAATGTTATATTCTAGAACCTCACCACGCCCGGTCACAAGAACCAAACCCGAATCAGTTGCGCCTGCGAGGGCGCCTCCATCTTGGGTTACCGATTCCCCCATGCTGAGACTTTCAATTTTAATGTCATGTAGCGCACTAAAAACATATTTCTTATCCTCACCTTGACCAATCTCACCACCGGAGGCACCAAAAAATAAGCCAGAGGGATATACAATAAATATGAGAGAAGCTAAAGTAACGCCCACCATTAAATATTTAACTACTCTAGGCTTAGATATAAAAAATAAAAACACAGTGCCTGCTATCAAGAACGACACTATTACGAAACCCCTCGCACTAAAGCTCGCATCAAAATATAGCAGAATGAATGCATACGCTCCAAATGCTACCGAAAAGGCCGAAATAAACTTAAGCATGTCGACGTAATTATAAATACTATCAAATATTAAAAGATATATACTCGCCGAAATAATTGAGAGACCAACAGCAACCAAAAAAAACATTTGGTTTGAAGTTAGGTTAGCAATAGTGCCATCTTGGAGATACAAATAGATCGATGTGGTTAAAAAAAACCCAGCTATAGCGCTTATAACGATTCTGATCAAGGTTGGAGCGAATTTCATCTTACTTTCCTTGTATTGATGCGTTTCATTCACGGCTCCCTATTTTATTCGCTGATTCTACGCGCTGGGTTTCGGACTGTGTACAGTTAAAACCGGAGCGAAAAACGCCTAGGCGTTTTACAGAATTACCACGAGATGCCGGATACAACCAGAATCATCCTCGGAACCTCGTTGTTTGCTGGTGACTTTCACTCCAGTGACTGGCAAAATTATCCTGCCAGCAAACTATACATGGACGATTGCGCCAAAACCACAGGCTTGGCCGACGGAGGCAAAAGGCGTGGCTACCCTACGATCCTTTTTAAAATTCTGGATGCTCAGCGCGTTCGCCGCTTACGGATGGCTGCGCCTGAAACTTACCCGCAGCCCTACCCTTATCATCCTGACCTACCACCGGGTGCTGCCGGAATACGCCGGCGAACGGACGCGGGAACAACCCGGGATGGTTATTTCACCCGCAAACCTGCAGCGGCACATAAAGCTTGTCCGCTCGTTAGGCGCCGTCCCTGTCCATCTTTATGAATGGCTGCGCAAGAAAAACTCTGGCGAAGCCCTGCCAGCGCTATCAGTCGCCTTTACCTTTGATGATGGCTGGAGGGACAACTACCTGTACGGTTACCCCGTGCTCCGCCAGGAGCAGATACCAGCCACCATCTTCCTCGTTACCGGCATGGTAGACACACGCGACACCTTCTGGCCTGAAAAAGTTATCAGGTTGCTCCGCACTCCCGGTATCAGTCTGAGCGATCAATCACTTGCGTGGCTCCATCCTTACCTCGGCGATGCTGGCAACAAATCCACGCCGCTGTCACTTCTGGAGGCCGATGAAATAATCAACCGCCTCAAAGACCTGGATGACGCGACTATTATCCGGCACCTTCAGCACGCTACGTCTTCCCTCACCGCCGCCATCAACGAGGCTGATCATGCGCCCGCTATATTGCAACACACGGAACTGAAGGAAATGTCCGGAGAGAACCTGGTCAAATATGGCGCCCACACCCGAAACCATTTCCGTCTTAACCGCCTGAACAGTAAAGAGGCACTCGAGGAACAAATTGCCGGGTGTCAGTCAGATCTTGAGGCGATGAACGTCAACAGCGTGCCGATCTTCTGCTACCCCAACGGAGACATAACCGACGGCGGCGAACAGCTTGTTGCAGCCCACTACCAGGCGGCCTGCACAACAAAAACCGGCTGGAACAGAGCCAGCCGAAACGATTTTGACCTCCATCGCTTCAACCTCCACGATGGAAACAGTTCAACCACCCGCATGTTACTGGCCACTATTGGGCGCAGCTTGGCATGACTGAACAACCGACCACGCCCCCTATTACCGTAACGCACATTGTTTCAGGAGACCTATGGGCCGGAGCCGAGGTGCAGGTCTATAACCTCTGCCAGGCCCTCAGCGCCCGCAAGGATATTTCCGTGACCGCTGTCGTCTTCAACCCCGGCATTCTGCACGACAAACTGGTGGCCCTCGGCATCCCCGTTACCCTTGCCGACGAGACCAACACCGGCGCCCTATCCATCGCAAAAGCCATTGCCACCCATTGCAAAATGCAGGATACAGACATCGTTCACACCCACGGTTTCAAGGAAAATGTGCTGGGCGTGCTCGGCAAGGAACTGGCCAGGGTGCCCAACTCAGTTCGAACCGTCCACGGCAATCCTGAGCACGGGTTCTCTTTCAGGAAGCCGCACAAATGGCTAACCAGCCGCCTGGACATCTGGCTTGGCCGACTACGTCAACAGGCGGTTATCGCGGTATCCACCCAGCTTGAGCAATCTCTTCAGTCGACGTTTCCAGGTAAGGTTTCCAAGATTTTCAATTTCGTCAATGTTGAGGAGCTCCGGCAAACCTGGTCTCCCGAAACTGACAAAAGCCCGAACAAGGAGGCCTTGCTGGGGATTGTGGGCAGGCTGGTCCCGGTCAAACGCGTGGACCTTTTCATCAGAATTATTGCTGCGTTGAACGATAGGGGTTACCCCTGCCACGGAGCAGTCATCGGCAATGGGCCTTTGGAAGAAGCCCTTAAGAAGCTGGCACTTGAGCTGGGTGTTAGTAACCAGATCAGTTTTAAAGGTTTCGTGAACCCCGCAATGAAGGAAATCAGAAAGCTGGACGCGCTGATAATGCCATCCGATCATGAAGGGCTGCCCATGACGTTGCTGGAAGCCGCCACACTGGGCATTCCGGTGGTTGCCCACAACGTTGGTGGCATTCCGGAGGTACTTTCTGGTTGGAAACGGGGGGCTCTGGTCGACGAACAAACCCCTTCTGCCTATGCAGACAAGGTTCTCTCAATACTGCCACGACAAGCCCGAACTGGCGACACGGAAGCACCACCTCAGAGCGTAACCTTTCCCCCTGATTTCGAAAACAAATTCAGCAGCCGAGAGAATGCCAAGAAATACGTGGAGCTTTACACAAACATCCTGTCTTTACCCAGGGGTGTTAACCTGCCGAGAGCATCTTCCTGAGCTTTGTCAGCAGTCTGCGCTTTAATCCCGGGGCCGGAGAGATCAGCTCTCTACGACTATTCTCAAAATCCCGGACAAACTGTGCTACCCACTCGTCGTTAAGATTACTACCCTGCCTGGACGTTACGTGTTCCTCCTGCGCCTGGCTGTCATCCAGCTGGACACCCATAAAGTCGGCGATGGTTTGCACGCTGGCTCCCAGATTCTTCCGAACGGAATCAAAGTCCATTTCAATATAGTGGCAGCCATTCGCGGCGAGCGTGTAGCGCCAGGAAGCATTATCAAGAATTACTTCCCGCAGACATCTTTCAATCTGTTCAAAACGGTATTGGGGTGGGATATCGTTTTTCGGTTCCTGCCCCGCAATCCAAACTCCGGTCTGCCTGGCGATCGCCAGAGAAACAGCCTGCTTCAGAATGCCTTTACGGGAAAGAAGAACGTAGTGTGCGCCTGGGAAAAAAGACTGCACCCTGTCAAAGCCGCCAAGCACATTGATGTGGGTGTAGTGAAGCTTGATACCAAACACACCATTCGGGGAGGTTCTTCTCTGTGTCAGCTCCCTGATAACGCGTTCTGTACTCTCAGTTTCAATCCGCCTTTTCCACTCCCTCAGGTTTTCCGGGTTTGCGTACTCCAAGGGGAAACCAAAGGCACCGGTCTGGTGGAGAGTGTGGCCTAACATGTGGCTGCCACAGCGGGGAGTGGAGGCAATAACAAGCGTTTTGTCCGGGCCCTCCCGGCGCGGTAAGTCATGAGATTCCGAGAACTGGTCCTTGTACAAGTGCACGCCATAACCTCCTGTTACTAGTTCGACGACAAAACCTAAACGTTGCTCCGCCGCTTGGCAAACTGAGACTTCAGGATATCCAGAACATCCGTTAAAGCCTTAATTCTTAGTGCAAAGGCGAATAGTACATAAAGGGCTCCGCCGGCCAGCACCTGGATACCAAAGGATCCCAGCGGGCCAACTCCATACAACACCGGGTCGAGCAGAACAATCCCGATAGCCATGAGAACGGCTGCGGCCAATGTGCGGGAGAAGGACAACATCAGTTCAAGCAGGCTCAAATTAATCAGCCGCCCCGCAATCGATAATGTAATCAGGCTGTTGATCCAGGTCGCCGTGGTCATTCCGATGACAATGCCCTCTACCCCCCACGGAAGGCCAACAATGACGCCTGATAGCGCAATCGGGCGGGTCAGCAGGTTAACCTTGAACTGGAGCTTCGCTCGTCCAAGCGCGAGGTATACCGAACCGGTAACCGTCACGATAGACCTGGCTACTCCAGCCAGGCAGAGTACCTGCAAAAGCGGCACCAGCTCTGCCCATTGCTCCCCGAGAACGCCGAACACAAAGTTATCTGCAACTGCGAATATACCCGCCATCATCGGAAATGTAAGCAGAGCAATAGCCTGGGTGCTCCGCATATAGACTTTCCGGATTCGTTTTATGTCCGACTGAATCAGGCTGAGCGCCGGAAACATAACGCTGCCGACGGTGTGGGAGACATTCTGGAGCGGGAAAAGCATCATTGACTGAGCCTTGTCCAACAAGCCTGCCGCATCCCCTCCTATGTATTTGCCCGCAAGCAGCTTGTCCGCTTTCATTGTTGCGAACCGAATGACCCTTGTGGCAAACACATAAAAACTGAAGCCAAAAAGTTCTTTCAGCGCTTCACCACTGAAAGCAATCGCAGGTATCCAGCGCGCTGCTCCCCATACGTAGCACGTTGCGACAAACCGGAGTATTACCGGTTGCCAGGCGAGCCCCCAGTAACCATAGCCTTCCCTGACCATATACACCGCAGCGGTACCGGCAATGATCATACCGAGCAGATCTGCTACCGCCGTCACCTGAAATGACAAATCCTTTACCAGGCGCTGCCGGGGCACCAACCCCAGGGCCCCAAGAATAAACTGAAGGGACAGAACGAGCCCCAAATCAGTCAGCTCTTCTCGTCCGTAAAATTCCGCAATTGAGGGAGAAAGCGAAGATACCAGTGCCCACAGCCCCACGCCCAGCCCGAGGTTCGTCCAGAATACGGTGTTGTAATGTATCTCCTGTACATCCTTTTTCTGAACAAGAGCAGACCCGAGCCCAACGTCCATCAGAAGGCCGGCGAAACCGGTAAACACCATCATCATGGCGATCAGACCAAAGTCATCCGGGGTCAGCATTCTTGCGAGCGCAATGCCGAATCCCATCGAGATGACCTGGCTGGCCACCTTTCCGCCCGCGGTCCAGCTAAGGGCCTTGAGAACTCTACCTCTGAAGTCAGACATCAGGCAGTTTATCCATTACCGATGCTGCTTGCCGGTTGCACTCGGCCCGGCCCGCAAATACCTTGTCACGCCAGTATTCGAGGTTATCGAGCATATGTCCGAGGGTTTCCTGAGAACCTTCGGCGTTCATCTCTTTTGTGGACAGCCGCGCTTCATCCATGCCCAACTGGTGAAACAGCTCCTCCAGCTTGAATTCGTAAGCAATTCCCAATACCGGCGTGCCCGCCACCAGACTGAGAATGGCCGCATGCATGCGCGTCGCAATAACCAGGTGAAAGTCCTGGTAGGCACTGACAATATCCATTGGTTGGCGAAACTGGCGATCAATAGTGACATTCTGCGCCACATCTTCTGGCAAGGTGGAGACAATCTCGTCTGCGAGCTTCGTATCGTCAGTCCAGTATTCGGCTATGCCCTGGCACGTAGAAAGAAACACGACTTCCGCGCCATATTCCCTTACCGCGCGAGTCACCATCGCAGCCACAGACGCTTTATACTGGTCACCCAGGGAGCGATCGCCGTCGTTAAAAAAGTGCATCGTTCTGACGGATACGGCAATCCGTAAAGCACCTGTCGGAGGAACGCGCTGCTCTGCATCAATCACAAACGCGGCGTCTTTTGCCAGCGCGATCTTGTCCGCGTGAATGCCAAGCTCCAGGACATGCTGGCGTGAGCGTTCATCACGCAGGCAGATGGCTGATGCCTTCTGGAAGATATCCGTGAACGCTTCTCGGTACTTTGGCTGGGTAAAGGGCCCGAGTGTCTGGGTAAAAAACACCAGCGGAGAGCCGGCCGCTAACGTTAACCGATAATCCCGGATATTCGTCCACAAACCGTAATTCTCGGTCAGGTAGGTGCCACCGGTGCTTACCACAAGATCTGCGTGTACGTATTCAGCGACCGACTCGTAATCGTCACGATTGACGAATAATCTTGCCAGCAACCCCAGTTTCCACCGCAATAACCGAGCCGCGAGAGATAGTGCCATGTAGCGAACTCGTCCGTTCCAATGGCCATACCCTCTGGCCTGCAGCTTTCTGGCCAGCCTTGAGCGGGGAGGGTTGCCAAACAAAGACTGGCGAAAACAGGCCCAAGGATAATACTTTGCTGCCGCTTCAGCAGATTTATCAAAAACAACAAAGCGGGCATCATCGCCATACCTGGCACGCAAGATCTGAAACATGCCCCACAGAATTGCCGCATCACCGGTGTTCAGAGAAACAATGTTGGTAATAACAATCTGTTTTGGCCCCAAGGGCTTACTCATAACCGAATCTCTTCAACACCGGACTGACGATTGCGTCTATTCTCTGCAGGTTCTCTTTGCCAAAGAAGTCCTCCAGGTTTGAAGGCCTCTCCCCTTTTGGTTGGTACTGAATATCAACAAGCGAAGAAATGTCTTTCAGGCCGGAATATCCAAGTTCGCCCGCCAGATGCTCTATCTGGGCTTTCTTGTCCTTACGGAAATCCTCATAGCGAATAAGATGAGTTCGCTCCTGATTCTCAAGGTAACGCTCTGCGGATATACGCCACCGCCAGGCCATCTTCTCAAGATAATCGCTGCCGGGCATGTCGGGAGATGTACCGTTAAGCACCTTGCTCCACGTACCGTTGATGTTACCCAAAAGTGGGTTACCTTCTGCCGGATTGCCCGGGATTTTCAGTCGGGCGAGAATACTGCGTATGTTGTCCCTGGGTTCCCGCACGATAAAGACGAACTGCGCCTCGGGTAAAAACTGTTTGAGCTCGCCCAGGAAAAGCGGGAAATTGGGGTCCTTTACAACCGTCCCACTAAAGACACTCCGGTGCTGACGCCAGAGATTTTCTAGAGGTAATGCCCCGGAAAACAGAGATTCCCTGAAGCTGACGCCTTTCGAATCCAACTGATGAAAAGGGTCACTACAGACATCAACAGCGGCTGCTTCGGCCAGTAAACTGGCAATGGCCGTTGTACCGGACTTGGGCATTCCGGCAACAATGACTTTCCCTTTGCCACTGGCAAGGGGCATAACCCCCATCAGGCGACTTTTCAGGTTGGTTAATACCATCGGCTTTATCGCTCCTTCGCTTCAAGCAGACGTGTAAAAATATTGAGTGTTGCGGTCACGTTATCCGACCAGCTTCGGCTCTGCTGGATCATCTGCCAGCCTGCCGAGCCAAGCCTCCGCGCAAGTTCCGGATCATCCCGTAGCCTTATCAACTGGTCCAGAATATTCTCGGGCGAATCACTACAAAGCAGCCCGTTGCTGCCGTGCTCAATGAGTTCAGCCATTTGCCCTCTGTCAGAGGTGACTACAGCAGTCCCACACGCCATATACTCAAACAGTTTCATGGGCGACCCATGAAACCCGTAAGGAGACCAGAAGTATTCAGGGTGAAGGGCAACACAGGCGTCAGCAGAACAGATTGCATCCAGAATCTGTTCTCTGTTCAAGCCCTGGACAACCTCTACATGGGAGCCACTTGGGAGAGAATCGGAATACTGATTGACGGCCAGCAAAAACCGGATATCGGGGGCCCGTTCTTCAGCCAGGCGAATTGCGGCGGCAAAGTAATCGAGCCCTTGCCAGGGGTAGATCGCACTACCGCTATAAAAGACGGTGAAGCGATCGGAAGCACGCTTCTTTCTGCGCAGCTCTATTTCTTCTTCCGAAACCAGCGGGCCGCCGTTGGGCAGAACCAGGGTATCAGCGATTCCGAGTGTTTCGGAGGCATACCCTTTCAATGCTGTTGAGACACAGATCGCCGAATCCACACGCTTCGCCAGATTGCGTCTTAACGACTCTTCTTTCTTTATGCCCGGCATCTTACGGAAAGCGTGGAACCAACGTTTAAGGCGTTTGAGCCAGGATTCCGGCACATCAAGACGGCGACCGCCAAGCCAGGAAAATGCGAGGGTTTCGTTGGCAGGTGCATTTATCTCCCACACGATGGGCCGGCCACCTGCCAATTCCATGCAGGCACCAACCTCGGGAGACTCGCCAAGATAACGGGCGTCAATTCTTATATAAAGAACGTCGATATTGTCAATGAAAGCTCGAAGCCCGTCTTCAGAACTACCGGAAAAGTTGCTTACACCAGGCATAGTGGGGTCATCAAGAACGCACACCTGGTGCCCTGCTTTCAGAAACCCCTGAACCAATTCCAGGGCATGGACATGGTTGCCACCTTTCGGGGGATACACATGCATCTTGTACATATAACCGATTTTCACCAGGCAATCTCCTTATCACTGGTACAGCGCAACGGTCTGTTCGGGTACTGTGCTTTCTGGCATGATTACGGCGCCAATTGTCGAAAGGATGCTACCACCGAACGGTGCTCATGTCTGCAACCCCGGATACACGAAACCTGAATGGAATCCTCAATGAAGCAGCACGATAACGGAAATATACTGCTGGTCTCCAATTACCCATCTGACGTGGGATACGCCTGGTGGCTAATGGAACATTTCTGGGTTCTTCTGGCAGAGCATTTCAAGGCGCGGGGCGCTAAAGCGTTCCTCGCTTACCCCAGCATCAACGAGCTACCAGATACCATCAAAGACAGCTGTATTACCCCGGTGGAGCTCGAAATCAAGGGTTCCGGAGCTTTGCCATCCGAGCTTAAAACGTTTATCAGAACTAATAATATCCAGCACCTCTACCTGACGGATCGCCCCTGGTTTAACCCACAATATGCGGCATTACGGCGGGCAGGTGTGAAAAACATCGTAGTGCATGACCACACACCGGGAGATCGCCCTGTAATTGGCGGCCTCAAGGGGCTGATTAAGGCGATACGTCACCGGCTCCCGCTCGTGTGTGCGGACAGCCAGCTCTGCGTCTCGCCACTGATGCGCCAACGCAGTATTTCTAATGGCCGGTTGCCGGGGCAGCGTTGCCACGTGGTGCAGAATGGCATACCGCCGGTTCAATCATCCGCGACTTCACGCCAATCTCTGCTAGAGAGTCTTGGTATCCCCGGCAATCGGCAACTGTGCATTACGACCGGCCGCGCACACCCCTACAAGCGCTTTGATTTCATCATCAAAACCGCAGCAGAGCTTCAGAAAATTGAGCCTGATCACAATCTTGTTTTCGTACTCATTGGTGATGGGCCTGACTTTAACCGGCTGATACAGCAAGTCCAGGATCTGGGTCTTCAAGAACGCGTGCACCTACCCGGATTCCGGGCCGACGCCAAGGCATTTTTGGGCATCGCTGATATGGCCATGCATGCGGCCCTTGGAGAAGGGTTCTCTCTGTCCATCGTGGAGTATATGAGCGCGGGCCTGCCGGTGCTGGTGCCAGATATTCCCTCAGTAAAGCAAGCCATTGATCATGGAGACAACGGATTCGTGTATGAGAAAGACAGCGTTGCCAGCGCTGCGTCTTACGTTGCCACCCTCCTTAGCGACGACAACCGAAGGCAAGCTATGGGGCAATCTGCCAGGGCCAAAGCCAACTCGCAGTATAGCCTCGACAACTGCACCCAGGAATTTCGGAGAGCCTGTCAGGCACTGTTCTGAATAATCTCCCAAAGCCGCTCAACGCTCTTCTCAGTCGTCCAGTTCTGTAACACTCTGGCACGCGCCTGCTCTCCCAGCCGCTTCGCGTATTCCGGCTTTGTGGCAACCTGGATAAGCGCAGCCGCCATTCCTTTTGCGTCATACTCGTCAACCAGCAGTCCAGTCTCGCCCTCGGTGATGATATCGCGGATACCGCCGTGGCGGGTTGAGACCACTGGAAGGCTCATACCCATGGCTTCCAGAACACCCACCGGCGTCCCCTCCATGTCGCCATCAGGGGCGCGAACGGAGTGCTGAAGAAATCCACTGGCCTGCTTCATGGCTTTGAGCACATAGTCGTGGGGTTGCGCACCCGAAAATGTGATTCGGTCGTCCACAGACAACGCCTTCGCCAACTGAGCGCAAGGTGTCTTTAAAGGCCCATCACCGATTATCTCAAGCCGGGCATCAGGAACCTGTTTCAGGAGTTCGGCAAACGCCAGTATTGAGACAAAGGGGGCCTTTTTCTCAACCAGACGCCCCACCATCAGAAATGTTGCAGCGCATTCCTGCAAGGACGCTGGTTCATCAGATACTTCTGCGCCACAGGCGTTATGGAACAATTTGCTCCCGTGCGCGCCGAGCCTTGTTAGCTGCTCGCACATGTGGGTTGAGACACCAACAACTGCAGCAGCATTATGAAAAAGCTGCCTGTATGAGCCCTCAAGCTCCGCCAGAAGCGATTCCCGATACGCGTCATAGCCATGAAACTGAGCAATAAGGGGGACTCCGGCCTGCCTGCACGCCTCCATTACCGATACCGCTGTTGGTCCATATTCTGCCAGCACCGCATCGATACCGTTGCTTTCCAGGAAGCGCTTGAAGGCACGGGTATCCTGATTCGCTACCGTGCTGCCAGTTACTTTACGTTGCAGCCATCGCACCCCGAGTGGAAAGAGTGACCGGGAAGCCAGATAGGCCCCCGCACCGGAGCTCCCCGATCGGATCATTCGGTAACCAGGGTTCCCGACCAGAGACACCACCGAACAGGGCATGTCATTAATATGAGCGTGAAGAAAAGTTTCCGACGGGCCCAGCTCGTTTCCATCCTTATTGACAACAACAGCAAGCTTGAACGACATAGTACCTATCCAGTGGTGCGGAATTGAGATAAGGAGGCTCAGCCCCTGCGATACAGAGCCTCGAGTGATTGACCAAATTCCTTGTGGTTATGGTGCGACAGGATATGAGTCAGGGCGCGGCCCCCTTTTTCCCTGATCTGGCGGGGATTTGCCAGAATATCCTCAAATGCATTAATCAGTCCTGCCCTGATTGCTGCAGAAAGAGTTGCTCGGTCCTGGTCGGTCCGAAAATAGGCCTCTCCACCTATCTCCTGTTTGTCAACGGGGATGAGCCAGCCCCGATCATCGCTGTTGATCTCCGGAAATGCCCGAACATTGGTGGTAATGACCGGCCTGCCGCACGCCTGGAATTCCAGAACTGAATACCCATAGGTTTCGGCGTAAGAAGGAAGCAACCCAACGTCACAGGTTTGCATTTTTTCCAGAACATCTTCCGGACTCAGCGCTTCATGATGCTCTATCCACTCGCCATTTCCGTAGATCAGAGCCTTGATACGTGCTACATCCTCAGCATCGGATGAGGATGCATAGGCGTCCGGCTGAAGGCGGCTGACTATCACCAGTCGGAGGTTGGCATTACCTCGCCGCCTTATCTCAGCAAGCGCATCAACTATCTCCTCTCCCCCTTTTCGGAAGAAATGATGACCGACAAGCATGAAGGTCATTACTCCACTCTCCTCATGGGGGAACGTGAGCTCCACTTCGGCATCGACCAACGGTTTCTGGGGTGGATGTAAGACGACTGTTTTCCTCTCTATGGGATCTTTGAATTCTGGAAAATGACCAAGAAACCTCCCCTGAATCTGCCTGGCACTGTCAGACAGTGCCACCAGCCCCTTACACTGATCAGAGGCGAGCAGGGACAGTGCTCGCTTTGTCGTTTCCGAAGAACGAACCTTCTCAGTATCGGAGGTATGATTTGTCAGCACATGCCGGAAACGCGGTATCAGCGTTTCGTATGTTGCTACCCATGGCGTTCGGGAGTAATTGATGCCATTGAACAGATGCAGGCAGTCCACCCGATTCAAGCCAAAATCGCGGAACTGGAACTGCTGGTCAAAGAAGCCATCAGAGGACTGGTCCACGCCGAGTAAAGGCCCAAACCTTCTTAACAAAGAATAGTAGTCACGGCAGAGGTGGTAACTCGCACCCTCGACACAACCGATGATATTCCGCACTTCAGGATACTGCCTGGCGGCATGCCCGATCTTTAGCGTTGACATGATGGCAACCTTAAAAATGCCTAAACAATTGAGCTGGCGGTAGAATTCCGGTTATTCTCCACAGTTAACCGCTCCCAGACTTCACTACATCGCCTCTCGATAGCTGGCGACAGATCCGGCTTGCGGTTTTTGCCAACGGAACCCGCGTAAACTTCATCGGTCATGGAAGGGAACCACTTCATTCCAAGGAAATCACAGATCTCCTGCATGGTTTCATCCGGCTCCTGAACAAGGTTCTCATACCGGATCTTGGCGACTCGTGGACTCGACGGCAGATCAAGAAACAGGTAAGAACTGTTGTAAAGTAGCCAATACAGACCAGCGGCGTCCTCAACGGACAGATCAGCATGACAATGGCTCGTAATAAACTCCCTGAGTTCAGCAGGCGCCTGAGGTTGCCGGGAAAAGTCCGTCTCTACCCAGCTTTTGACCGCACGAACCTGACCCTCACCAAAAAAGCGTACCATTGAGTTGATGGCATCGTGGGGGTTGCGGACGACAAAGATAACGACAGCAGAAGGGAATTCGGCAAGAAACTCCTGCGCCCGAAGTGTTTCGACAATGGGTTTGAACAACACCAAGTCGGCTCCGCTGGAGCCTACCACCTGCTCGACCACATCCAGCCCTTTCAGGCGCCAATTGGAAAAAGCTTTCGGATTGTCCTCATTGATAAGCTCGACACACCAGCCTTTGCTTAAACAATGAGCTACGATATCGGTACCGGACCGACCGTTGCCAAGAATGAAAACCGGCTTAACACTATGGGAAGGTTTAAGGCGCTGATACAACAGCTTTAAGTAATGCCTCCCTCGCCGCTTCGCTCTGTAAAGAAGAACATTCTGTTTGTTCCCGACATTCAGAGTCATCAGAAATCCTTTTCGTTGAATCGCATGATCGATAGTACCGAAAAAGCCACATCATTCAACCAAAACCCTTGGAAACCAGGGTTCATAACCGGCCGGCTCAACCATATAGCAATCCGCGTGAACTGGATCTCGATAAATCACAAGCCGTAACCAAATGACAACCCTACAAAACGCAAAATTGTGTCAAATCCACTATACTACTGGCTATTGAGAGTTGGAGAAAAATTTTATGTCGTACTTGAAAAGCATATCCGTTTCGATCATGGCACTCACCTTCGCAGCGGCAGTCAACAGTGAAACTGTGTTTGTTGACTCCTTTGAATCGGGTGACATGTCGAATACGAATGCACATGGGTTTGACTGGGGGAACAACAACAGGACATCCGTTGTTACAGCCGACGGTGTGGTATACGCGAGTGGTACCAAAAGCATCCCCACGCCATCTGGCAGAGACTGGAGCACTAAAGACGGTTTAGGCGACCACCACCTTCGATTTTACTACAAAGGCGGTGAACCTATGACCGAGCAGCGGTTCGACCTGGGGCGACATTACGAAGACATTTGGCTGGCCTACTGGATTCGTGTACCGACTAATTTTAAACACGGCTCTTTGAATAATAAATTCCTTTCAATATGGCCGCAGAAGTACGACCGCTCGGGGACCGTAACATGGCAAACCCGGCCAAACGGCTCAGGGGGGGCTAATCTGGTTTACCAGGACGGAGGCGTCACTTCCGGAGAGGCAAACTCCACCCCTTTCATTACGGTCCCTGAAGACCGAGGAAGATGGATGCATGTTGTTGCCAGAGTAAAAGCAGCTTCAGGACCGGATACTCGCGATGGCATCATTCAGTTCTACCGGAGATGGGAGGATAGCGCTTCTTACCAACTGATCCACGAGAAAACGTCATCAGACACGTGGGACGATGAAAGCATTGAACAAGGAATTTCTCAAGGTTATATCATGGGATGGGCCAATGATCCGTATGACGTTACTACAGAGTGGTTCTTTGACGGTTTCAGCGTTCATACTTCTTCACCGATTCAAGATTTCCTGGCTAACAGCTCTCAAAAAAACCGACCCAACCCCCCGTCCCTGAAGGTGATGGATTGAATTAAGAATAACCACTTTCTTTACAGGAATGGTTCTTGACGCGTAAAGAATCGAACCATTCCTGCTTTAAACTTCTCAATAAACTCGATTTCTACCTCTTACAGCTCTGAACAAAGAAAAGAATCTCGAAATAAAGTAAAGATAGTTTATGAAAGAATTAAAAAAGGAAGCCTTACCCCACCATGAGTCAAACCTAAGACATACAAGAACATAATTCGACAGGATAAAAACAAAAAAAATCAATGATGCTAAATACCACTCCTGAATTGCCAGAGCCCCAAAGAAAACAAGGCTGGCCGCCCCGTACCCTAGTGAAAGCTTAGCTATCTTAGACTTTCTAAAATCCCTTAAACTACGAAAATCGCCCTCTCCATGCCACAACTCTCTCTTCATAAAC
>OFKW01000044.1_pt1 | contig 32181 bp, 30 predicted proteins | sample 1540671 | NCBI WGS metagenome assembly OFKW01 (sample SAMEA104347421, study PRJEB22522) | marine metagenome | biome: marine biome; feature: marine water body; material: sea ice | collected 2015-09-16T00:00:00Z | depth 0.1 m
GGTATAAGCGACGCCATGCAGGCTGAAATCACTGGCCCCCAGGCTAACGCTTCCCGCTGCGAGCAGATCCGCGAAGGCGCCGGCCTGGTTGCTTGAAGCGTCATCCGGGGTTCCAGCGATGTTGTCGTCATAACCACCGGCAGCGGCAAGGTAGCCACTGCCATTCAAACCTTCGACCTGGACGGACTGTTCCGATTCATCAAGTTGACGACGAGCCAAGACTCGGACTTTCTCCGGCGAATCCGGCCCCGCGGCCAGCTCAAACCATTTCTGTGCAGCCCGTTGTTGACCCGATGCCAACTTGACCAACCCCAGGTTATACCGGGCCAGAGCCGCATGGGGTGTGTCCAGCAGTTCCTGGAAAACGGCTTCAGCCAGCTCATGCCGTCCGAGCCGGAAATACACAACGCCCATATTATAAAGGAGAGGGGGAGTATTCATGCCAACGGCCCTGGCCTGCTCGAAAAGCGCCAGGGCCTTCGTCAACTCACCCTCGCTGAATGCGTCCACGCCGGCTTCGAAATCAGAACGTCCGGCTGGCTCTGTCTTCGCCATCAAACCACTGGTAGCAACTACCAGTAGCGTGAAGAACGTGATCAATATTGAACGTCGCAAACGTCACTCCGGGAATACGGTTTTGTGTACGATGCCCACACCTGAAAAACGTCAGGCGAGGCTTCGGCAAAGTCCGGAGTATAACAAGGGACGAAGGGATCCGTCGTTGCGGGGGAGCATTACAATCTGTTGAGACCCGAGTCAGGGAAACTCGGGTCGTTCAGGGCGATTTGGCGGCTCCGGCCGTTCGGGTTTCTCGGGGCGCCCACGCTGCCTGTTCTGTTCGCGGACTTCCCGGGCACGCTCGGCCGCAGACCGGGCTGCCCCGCGCGCTTTTTCACGTGCCTCACGGGCACGGCTAGCACCTGGCGCCTCCTCAAGCCCATCGTTGGGCTTAGCCGTCTCGTTCTTGCGACGCTCAAGGGCTACCGGCTCGCTGAGCTCTATCTCGCGGACAACCGATTCGGTCAGCTCTTCGTTATCGAGAACCATTCGCATGGTTACATCAAGGTCATCGGATGCCATGACAGTTACGGGATTTGCCAGCAACAACCCCAGGCAACTGCCAACAGCAACTCTCTGCCAGAAGCTCGGCTTCATGACGAAGGCTCCTGAGCAGCTTTACCCTCAGCACGGTCAAGACTGGTGCGGAACGTCTTCGTTCGCCGACCGTCGTCAAGATGGGCAACCAGATCACCCTCGCCTGAAAACAGAATATTGAGCGGCAGGTTCACTACATTTTCGCCTTTATCCAAATCCACTTTCCAACTGAGTTTCTGATGCCCGGGGTAACTGGCAACCTCCACGTGCGGAGGCAATTCCACCGTAAGGGTAACGCCATCCAAAGCTTCCCTGGAGCTGAAAGCAAGCCGAACATTACGCGCCACAGGCTCCGCGACCAGACTCTTCTCACCGCCCGTTTGCGGGACACTGGAAGCCACGTCAGTCTCAGGCTCTCGGTCCGAATTCCAACCAAAACCCAATGCGATGCCAACAACCAAAGCCGCCGCGATGGCGCCACCGGCTGCAGACGTGCTCCAGCGACGGGGCAAAGCCTCTGTTCGTGATTGTCCACCCTGCCCTGTGGCGGCTGCCAACATCCGCTCCTCAAAACCATTCGAGGGCGCCGGCACCGACTGGCTGGCCCGCAAAGAGTCCAGGATTACTTTTTCATTATGTGCGGCGATGGAACAGCTTTTACACACGGCAATGTGCTGCTCAACACGGCTGGCCTGCGCCGCGGATAGTTCGCTCCTGAGCCAGGAACGCAGATTGCTTTTGCACTCAATACACAACATTTCCATCACCTCATTGCTCCACACGCCCGGCCTGCTGGAAAAGTTCCGGCCTTTCAAGCAATTTTTTCTTCAGCGATGCCCGGCAACGGTGAACCCTGGATTTCACGGTACCCACGGGTATTTCCAGTACGCAAGCGATTTCTTCCTGACTCCAGCCATCCACATCGTGCAACAACATGAGTGTGCGCAGCTCCGGTGAGAGCTCCTGAATGACAGAGTCCATGACGGGTTTCAGTCGTTCAGCGCTGATCTGTTCGGCCAGTTCCGGCACATCCGAGGCGTAGGAGTCAAGGAAGCTGGCCTGTTGATCCGGTTCGACCACGTCACTCACGGGCCTATCAGCACGGCGGCCTTTGCGGCGCACCTGGTCAATAAAGTGACGGTACAGGACCCGATTAAGCCACGGACGAAGCTGCTCAATGCCCTCTAACTCTTCAAGGCGGGGATAAAGTTTGACCACCACATCCTGCACCAGGTCCTCAGCATCATGCTGCTGGCCCGACAACCGGAAAGCAAAACGGTACATCGCCTCCAGGTGGGGCTGGACCAGCTGCTCAAAGCGTGCGGGCTTTGCAGCCCTCCTGAAAGGTATTAATGCCAAAATACTAACCCTTGGACATCCATTTAAATCGGCTTTTAACGGAGCGAGCTGAGCTCACCTGCTGATGCGAAACGTCAATATGTACACTCTGTAATACGCCAACCCGGAACTTTTGGCAGAACCCGAGCGTTGTACCCCCACGCATCGGGTTCCGCAAGAGGGTAACGGAAGCCCGCTATCATACCAACAAAGTTGGGCAACGAGCTCACCGAAAAAGTACCGGAGATAACTTATGAACCATACATTGATCAAAGGGGTTGGTATTACCGCATTGGCCGCAGCCATTGCCGCCTGTGGAGGAAGCGGTAGCGACAGCAGTGACGGTGAGGCAACCGGCACTGCCTCGTTTGGCGTAACAGATGCCCCAACCGCGCAGTTCTCAGAAGTCATTATTACTTTCACAGGACTTTCCGTGAAACCGGCCGATGGTGAAGCCTTGGTGTTCACCTTTGATGAGCCCAAGACACTGGACCTTCTGACCCTCCAGGGCGGCAACCAGGCGCCGCTACTGGAAGATGAGGAGCTCCCCGCAGGTGACTACGAGTGGATCCGGTTGGCCCTGGATGTCGACAACTCCTATGTCTCAGAAGAGGGTGGCGGTCGCAAAACACTGTTCATCCCCTCCGGCGCTCAGACCGGCCTGAAGCTCGTCAGCGGCTTTGGTATCGCCCAGGGTGGCGACCACAACTTTACCGTGGACTTCGACGTTCGTAAGTCAATCGTAGACCCTCAGGGTGGGCAGGCTGATTACTACCTCAAACCGGCGCTGCGTCTGATTGACAATCTGGAAGTGGGCTCCATCAGCGGCCAGGTGGATTACGCTCTCATCAACTCCACCCGCCTGAACGACGAGACGCTCGCAGACTGCGCCTATGAAGGTTCTGCGTACATATATGAAGGCGCGGATGTAACACCAACCGACCTGAACGTGAACGAAGAAGGCGGACCGCTAATGGTCGTACCGGTGACGGCTAACGAGAATGACAGCCTTTACAGTTACACCGCTGCGTTCCTGACCGCGGGGAACTACACCGTCAGTTACTCCTGCCAGTTGGATGACAACGAGATGTCCGACGCGCTGGAGTTCGACGGCACACAGAACGTAACCGTGGAAGCCAGTAAGGAGGCGCAAGCGGAAACCATCCCACTAGCCCCGTAAGCAACGCTGATTGGCAACCCAAAGCCCCACCGGACTTCCGCTGGGGCTTTTCTCGCTTACAGGCTTGCCGCCCGGGCTTCCGCCTGATCCGCCCCAGCCACATTACCCCTGGCACGCCGGATATCCGCCAACAGCAACCATCCCGAACGCTGCAGTGACGAATCGCTGCCCGCCAGCGACAGTCCCTTCAAAGTGAACTGCTCCGCAGACCCCAGTTGATCCAGTGCCACGTAGGCTTGCGAGAGCTTGAAGTACACCTGCGCCGAGCGTGGGGCGATTCGCTGTGCCCGCTCCAGTTGCGCCACGGCGGCCTGGGTCTCGCCGGACGCCATCAGGCTGTCCGCCCGCTGGATAAGGCTTCGTGCTGCCGGCGACAGAGCGTCACCCTCATCCTGGTAGCTGGGGGCCGTGCGCTCTGGCTGCCGCACCGGTTGATCAGGCTGCTCGCTTTTACGCTCAATCCGCGGTTCGTCACGCGGCTCACCGGTTTGTGGCGGCTGGGGCGCCTCGTCAGAGGATGACCGATCACCGGCTGGCACATAGATGGAGCCACCGCCCGGGCCAGAAGCGCAACCGGCCACCGTCAGCGACAGGGCCAATAAGCCAGCGAATTTAAACGTGTTCGATTTCATTGGAAAAGTCCTTCAAACCAGCCCCGTATGCGCCGCTCGATATTACCTCCGCAGGAAACCTCCACATCAGGCTCACTGCCGGTGATGAACGGTACGAGGCGTGCATTGTCACAATGTTCTTCTGTCAGGGCGACTTCGTCGGGATTGACCCAGAGGTACTCTACCCCATCCGGCACCACCGGCGAGAAGCCGTGCTGCGGTACCTGGCTCATAAACCGGGACCACACCGGTAAGGCGCCGGTGGCGCCTGTCAGAGACGTTGGGCCGTTGTCGTCCCTGCCAACCCAGGTCACCGCCAGCAGGTCGCCGCTGAAACCGGCGAACCAGGAATCGCGGCCATCATCGGTGGTTCCGGTCTTACCTGCAAGCGTGAGCTCTCGTGGCACGGTCCGGTACGCGGAACGCCCGGTACCTTCCTGCATGGTTTCCTGCATAACATACTGGACAAGATGTACCGCGGCGGGATCCGCTACCTGGTCCACTTTCAGGCTATAGCGAGACAGGGCCTCGCCTTCGGCATCGGTGACCTGCCGAATGGTTCTCAGGGGCGTATTGAAACCGGACGTAGCCAGCCCCTGATAGATCTGGGCGACCGTTACCGGCGTCATGGAGACAGAGCCCAACAACATTGAGGGATACTCCGAAATACCGCCGGGAACGCCAAATCCCTGCAAGGTAGACTTCACAGCGCCGATACCCACATCCAGCCCTACACGCACAGTAGGTAGGTTATACGAGTGGGAGAGCGCCTTGTGCAGGGGCACCTCGCCGCGCTGTTCCTTATCGTAGTTTTCAGGCTCCCAGCGGCGTCCGTCGTCGAACACCAGGGAGAAGCCCTTGTCCTCGACAGGTGTGATCAGGGTATACCGATCCGGGTTCTGCAACGCCGTCAGGTAAACGAACGGCTTGACCAGGGAACCGATAGGACGGCTCGCATCCACGGCGCGATTGAAACCGGCGTATTTCGGGTCACGCCCACCAACCAGGGCCAACACCTCTCCACTGTCCCGCGATGTCACCACCATGGCGGACTCCAGCGTGGTATCGGAGCTCCCTTCCATTCGCCCGAGCATATCCTTGACGGCAAATTCCGCCGCATACTGGATCGCGGGGTTCAGGGTGGTGAAGATGCGAAGCCCCTCACTCTGCAGGTCTTCCTGCTTGTAATCCCGGGCCAGGTGACGACGAACCAGATCGATGTAGGCCGGGTACCGGTTTTCAGAGTATGAAGCCTGGTTCGTAACACCCAGCGGCTGGGCACGGGCCCTGGCGGCATCCTCTTCGCTGATGAGATCGGTTTCAGCCATCACATCAATGACCAGGTTGCGACGGGACAGGGCACGGTCCGGATGGCGTCGGGGATTATAGTAGCTCGGCCCCTTCACCAGGCCGACCAACAAGGCAATCTGATGGGTTTGAAGATCACGAATCGACTCGCCGAAATAGAACTGGCTGGCCAGCCCGAACCCGTGAATGGCCCGTGTGCCGGCCTGCCCCACGTACACCTCGTTGACATACGTTTCCAGTATGTCGTTTTTCTCGTAATGGAGCTCCAGCAGCAGCGACATCAGGGCTTCGTTACCCTTGCGCAACAAGGTTTGATCCCGGGTCAGGAAAAAGTTTTTCACCAACTGCTGGGTCAGCGTACTGCCCCCCTGCACGATCTGCCCGGCACGGATATTGGCCAGCATTGCCCGGCCAATCGATAGCGGGGCGATCCCGACATGGTCATGGAAATTGCGGTCCTCAACGGCCAATAGCGTATCGGTGAAAAGTTCAGGTACATCCGCCAGCTGCACCAACACCCGGTCTTCCTTGTGGGCGGGATAGATACCGCCGATCTGGGCCGGTTCCAGGCGCACAATCGGCGAAGGGTCGCCCGACAGTACCCGGAAATCCTGCACCTGGTCGCTGTATATGTTGAGCGACAGGCGTCTACGAGGTTCCAGCCCGTCGGTAAACAGAAAGCCCCGAGTGCTGATAATAAAGTGGCCGCCATTGCGACGATAGGTACCTGCCCGGCTGCCATCCCCGGCACGGTAGCCGGACAGCTCAAGCTCCCGCTGCAGAGCCCCCGAACTGACGCTCGAGCCGTCATACAGCTCCAGTGGTCTCGCGTAGACTCGAGAGGGCACTTCAAATCGACGGCCTTCAAAGCGGGAGGTGACCACCGCATCCAGGTAAACCATCCAACCGGCGAGCAGCACCACACCGATAAAAAAGACGCGCAAAAACAGGCGCCAGAACCAGGGCCGGCGGGCAGACTTTCCCTTGCGGGTGTTTTTCTTGGGCGATTTCCGGGGGGAAGCAGATTTTTTCATGGCGGGATTATAACGAATCCGGGCATCGGTACGGCAGGTCATCCGTGTGTTATTTCTGTAATCTGCCCGTTTTGCTCGTTATGATGGGGGCGATAAAAATCAACGAGTTCAAGGAACCCAAGGAGAGAGCCGTGAGCGATGCACCTTCCGACAACCTGATTCTGGCACTGCAGGATCCGGCGCTGTATGACCACCCGGTGAAAGATTTCCAGGTTATCGAAACGCACATCTCATGGGTCATCCTGACCGGCGACTATGCCTACAAAATCAAGAAGCCGATGGATTTCGGCTTTCTCGACTTCTCAACCCTGGAGCGGCGCAAGCACTTTTGCGAAGAGGAGTTGCGTCTGAATCGGCGCCTCGCCAACAATCTATACCTCGACGTGTTGCCCATCACAGGCTCGGCCGAGGCTCCGGCACTCGGTGGCGAGGGGGACGCGTTCGAGTACGCCATCCGCATGCGCCAGTTCGACCAGAACGAGCTGTTCGACGTGCGACAGGAAAACAGCAAACTCACGCCTGAACTGCTCACCAGCCTCGCCCGGCAGGCCGCGAACTTCCACGACAGCCAACCACCGGTTGAACCCGGCAAACCACTGGGAACGCCGGAAGCGGTCTTCGCTGCAATGCAGGAAAACTTCGACCAGATCCGCCCGATGATTGACGATGACGCCCTCCTGCTTCAACTCGACAATCTGGAGCAATGGACCCGCAGCACCTTTGAGCGTCAATCGGCCCTGATTTCCGAGCGCTACGAAGGCGGATTTGTACGGGAATGCCACGGCGACCTGCATCTGGCAAATATCACAATCTATAACGGCGACGTGACCGTATTCGACTGCATCGAGTTCAGTGAGCCGTTCCGCTGGATTGACGTGATCAACGATCTGGCGTTCCTGTTGATGGACCTGGAGTCCCGCCGTGAGCCCGAGCTGGCGAACCTGGTATTGAATACCTACCTGGAGTACCGCGGCGACTTCGAGGCCCTGCCGTTACTGCCCCTCTACAAGGCGTACCGGGCCATGGTCCGCGCCAAAATCGCCCTGTTTACCCTGGGCAACCCATCGCTGACCGATGCTGAGCGACAGGGGCTGATGCAGCGCTATCGCGATTACGCCCAACTGGCGGAAGACTACAGCGCCATACCCAACCCTTATCTACTGGCCACCACCGGGCTCTCCGCCAGTGGAAAATCCTGTGTCAGCGGTTCCATGGCGGCGGAATTGGGGTTGATCCGGCTGCGCTCAGACGTGGAGCGCAAGCGGCTCTTTGGCCTGGGCCCGCTGGACCAGAGCAAATCCCCGACCGGCGAGAAGCTGTACACCGAAGAAGCCAACCAGCGCACTTATGAGCGCCTGGCCGAGCTGGCCGGCGCCATGCTGACCAGCGGCCTGCCGGTCATCATAGACGCTGCCTGCCTGAAACAGTCCGAACGCGAGATGATGGCGGACGTGGCGGAGAGCCGGGGCATGCCGTTCGCTCTGTTGCACTGCGAAGCGCCCCTGGAAAGCCGTAAGGAATGGGCTCGCAACCGCTCAGGCGATGCCTCCGAAGCCACCGAAGAGTTCCTGGAAGAGCAGGAAGCCTGGTTTGAGCCCCTTACCACCGAGGAAAAAACCCACACCATTCATCTGTACACCGACCAGGAGCATGTGGGGGAGGCGGTCGCAGACCGAATCCGCCAGCACTTTGGCCTTCCCGGGATGTAAAGCGCCTGAAGTAACCGACTCAGGCGTCCAGAATAACCGGCAAAGCCTCACTTAGTGAGATATCCCCATCCGGCCCTTGCGGGCCGGAAAGCCCCGCCCGGTATGCCAGCACTTCCACGCCCGCGGCCTTTGCCTCACGCAGCAGCACACCGTAGGCGCTGTCGATATGATCAGCCGGCCGCACACTGTCGATACCGGTGTGGTTGACCACAAAAAACAGCACCGCACGCTCGCCGGCCCTGGCCTGGGCCATCAACTCCCGCAGGTGCTTCTGGCCACGAGTGGTTACGGCATCGGGGAAAAAGCCCTGCCCGTCCTCGCACAGGGTCACATTTTTCACCTCCACCCAGGTATCCGGATGATGCTCGTGACCTGACAAATGCAGATCAATCCGGCTTTTTTCAGTGCCGTAACGCACCTCTGCCCTGCAGGTCTGGTACGCGGCCAGCTCCGGAACATCCCCATTTTCAATGGCTTCACGGGCCTGCGCGTTCGGTCGCGCCGTGTTGATACAGGCCACCTCGCCCGGCGCGGTTTCAACCAGCTCCCAGGTATACTTCAACTTGCGTTTGGGATTGTCACTGGTACTCAGCCATACTCTGGCATCCTCGGGCTGACACCCCAGCATGGAGCCCGTGTTAGGGCAATGGGCAATGACCTCGCTGCCATCCGGCAACCGGACATCAGCCAGGAACCGCTTGTAGCGCCGCATTAGCCGGCCTTCGATCAATGGTACGGGCAACTTCATTCTGGTCTCCGTGCAAAAGTAGGCATCACAAGGCTGGCACCCCTGTGACTAATCTGCTATTTTCCGCAAATTCCCGTTTCAGGACGAATGCTTTTTCCAGGGTAATGGCCGGCCAGTATTCGCTGGCCGCCGGAAATCAAGCGCTCTTGCGAAGTACAAACATGAGGCCGGGTTCAATGGCAAAGACTGCAGAACAACCACGCGAACGTTTTACCAACTTCACCCCCTATGAAATGAAGAAGGGTGAAGAGTACATGAGTGCGGAAATGCTGGAGCACTTCAAGGATCTGCTGCTGCAATGGAAGCAGGAGCTGATGGAAGAAGTGGACCGCACGATGCACCACATGCAGGAAGATGCGGCAAATTACGCGGATCCCAGTGACCGTGCAACCCAGGAAGAGGAATTCAGCCTGGAATTGCGCACCCGCGACCGCGAGCGCAAGCTGATCAAGAAAATTGACCAGACCATCGACCGCATCGACAAGGACGACTACGGCTTCTGCGACCAGTGTGGCGTTGAAATCGGTATCCGTCGCCTTGAGGCACGGCCAACCGCGACATTGTGCATTGACTGCAAGACTCTCGCTGAAATTCGCGAGCGCCAGACTGGCATCTGACCCCACGCCTCTGAATATGCTGGCCCCTGAACCCGGGGCCGGTGTTCACCAGCCATGACTGATTCCCACTATCGCGGCCGGTTTGCGCCGTCTCCAACCGGGCCTCTGCATTTTGGCTCCCTGGTCACCGCGGTTGCCAGTTACCTTGAGGCGCGCAGTCATAAAGGCACCTGGCTGGTGCGGATTGAAGACCTTGATCCTCTCCGGGAATCCCCTGAAGCCACCCAGCGGATACTGGATAGCCTGAACGCCCACGGCCTGCATTCCGACGAACCCGTGCGCTTTCAGTCAGAACGCCACGCCCATTACCACGCATTGATTGATCGTCTACTCAGCCAAAGGCTGGCCTATCGCTGTGCCTGTTCACGAAAGCAACTGCGGGAAAACAATGGGCGCCACCCGGAGCATTGCCGTGAAGGGAAGGCCGAACCGGGCGAACGCCCGTTCGCTGTCCGTTTTGCCCTTCACGACGAACACAGCGAGTGGCACGATCAATTACTGGGGCCGCAAGTGCAGAAGGTACACGCCGAACTGGACGATCCGGTCATCCTCCGCAAGGAAGGCTTCTACGCTTACCAGTTGGCGGTGGTTGCCGACGACATCGACCAGGGCATCAGCCACGTCGTCAGGGGCTCAGACCTGTTGGACATGACCGCACAGCAACAGCAGATCTATCGTTCACTGGGCGCGCCACCACCTCAGTGGATGCACATTCCGGTTATTCTCAACGCCGAAGGCCAGAAGCTCAGCAAGCAAAACCACGCACCGGCCCTGGATGACCGGAAAGCGATAGACAACCTGAAACAGGCCCTCGTCGCATTGGGACAGGATCAACGTTTGTTGGCAGAGGCATCAGACATCGGTACCCTGCTTGCCCGGGCCGCTGCCAACTGGGCGCCGGAGCGGATTCACCTGACAGCCCGGTGAACGACGTGTTATAAACCTTTTCACAAGCGACAGTGCGGATATCATGCCTGATGTATATCTACCGTCTGGTCTTCCTTCTGGTTCTGGCCATCTACATATTCTCTCCCAACATTCTTGACTGGTGGACGTCGCCAGGGAATGCCTGGTACAGCCCCTACGTAATCTGGGCCGGCCTGATTGCCATCGGCTTCTGGCTGGAGTGGCGACGGGATCCCAATGAGTTTTAGCGCTCCCAGCCTATTACTGGCCAGCCTGTTGTATCTGGTCCTGCTTTTCGGCATTGCGTGGGTGACCGAAAAAGGCGCGCTGCCCCGCAGCTGGATCAGGCACCCTCTGGTCTACACGCTTAGCCTTGGCGTCTACGCCGGCATCTGGGCCGTGTACGCCGCGGTGGGCATGGCCGCTGAATCGGGGTTTGGCTTCCTGGCCTACTACCTGGGCATCAGCGGCGCCTTTCTGCTGGCACCGGTTCTGCTCAACCCGGTGATGCGGATTGGCCGCGCGTACCAGCTCACCTCCCTTGCCGACCTGTTCGCCTACCGGTATCGAAGCCAGTGGGCGGGCACGCTGGTAACCATCTGTTCCGGCACCGCCATACTGGCCTTGCTGAGCATGCAGATCCAGGCGGTATCCACGTCTGCCAGCCTGTTGGCGCCAGACACATCCCCCCAACTCATCAGTGTGCTTTTCAGCATTATCGTGGTTTTGTTTGCCATGCTGTTCGGCACTCGTCGCAGCCAGGGTTCCGAGAACCACCAGGGCCTGGTACTGGCCATTGCCTTCGACTCCCTGGTGAAACTCTTCTCACTGCTGATCCTTGGCGGAGTCATCCTGTTTGGCGTGTTCGATGGTATGGCAGGACTGGAAACCTGGCTGGCGGACCAGAGCACTCCGGTGAGCACCATGACCATGAGCATCGATGACGGCAGTTGGCGCGCCTTGATGCTGATGTCCTTCGCCGGTGCCCTGGTACTGCCCCACATGTACCACATGACGTTCAGTGAAAACCCATCGCCCAAAGCTCTGGCAAAGGCCAGTTGGGGATTGCCCCTCTACCTGCTGCTGCTCGGCCTGCCGATTCCATTGATTCTCTGGGGCGGCCAGGCGTTGGCTGCCACCACGGGACCGAACTTCTACGCCATCGGCACCGCCCAGGCCCTCGGCAGTCCAGCGCTTACATTGATGATGTACATTGCCGGCCTGTCCGCCGCCAGCGGCCTGATGATCGTCAGCACCCTGGCTCTGGCGGGCATGGTGCTGAACCATGCGGTGCTTCCACTACGAACCCCCAAGGACCACGGTGACATCTACCACTGGCTGAAATGGGTCAAGCGCCTGCTTATCGCGGCCATCATCTTCGCTGCGCTGCTGTTCCATGAAACCCTGGGCAAGAATCTGGACCTGTCGATCCTCGGCGCCATTTCACTATCAGGCATGCTCCAGCTACTCCCCGGCGCCCTGGGTGTGATCTACTGGCCAGAAGGCAATCGCCGTGGCCTGATCGCCGGGCTGGTCTCCGGCCTGGTCATTTGGGTGATTACCCTGGTGTTGCCCTTCTCCCATACCGCCAACCTGCTGGATTTCATCGGCGCTCCGCTGGTACCGGACTACAGCAACTGGCACATCTTCACCTTCGTTAGCCTGACGGTGAATGTCACCATATTCACCCTGATTTCAGTACTGAGCAGCAGCTCCGCCGAAGAAGCCGGGGCTGCCCAGGCATGTTCTCTGGGCGCGCTTTCCCGCCCCCAGCGCAGGGAATTGCTGGCAACCTCGTCCGCGGACTTCACCCGCCAGCTTGCGGTGCCGTTAGGGCTGGGGGTTGCAAGACGGGAAGTGGAAAAAGCCCTTACCCAGCTCAAACTGCCCAACGTGGAATACCGGCCCTACCAACTTCGTCGCTTGCGCGACCGCGTGGAGGTAAACCTTTCAGGATTGCTGGGCCCTGCTGTCGCTCGTGATCTGGTCAAACGGCACCTGGGCTATAAACCCATGGCCAGCGGCGGCACCGCACAGGATATACGCTATGTCGAACGGGCCCTCGGGGATTACCAGAATCGCCTGACCGGGCTCGCCGGGGAACTGGACAACCTGCGCCGCCACTATCGCCAGACCCTTCAGAACCTTCCGATTCCCGCCTGCTCTGTTGGCGAAGACGGCGAAATACTCATGTGGAACAACGCCATGGAAGCCCTCACCGGCATTACGGCCGACGATGTGGTGGGTGCCCGACTGATGGCCCTGCCCGAGCACTGGCACCTGCTGCTGGACGATTTCAATAGCGGTGAGGACCTGCACCGGTACAAGCACCGCCTGGACCTGAAAGGCCGCCCCCACTGGCTTAACCTGCACAAAGCAACCTTGAGCGGCCCCGATCACACCGAGGGCGGCAGCATTATTCTGGTGGAAGATCAGACGGAAACCCGCCTGCTGGAAGACGAACTGATGCACAGCGAGCGCCTGGCCTCCGTGGGCCGGCTCGCGGCCGGTGTCGCCCACGAAATTGGCAATCCGGTCACCGGTATCTCCTCCCTGGCCCAGAACCTGAAGCTGGAAACCGACGACCCGGACATTCTGTCCACCGCGGATCAGATCCAACAGCAGACCCGGCGGATCTCCACCATCCTGCAGTCGCTGATGAACTTTGCCCGCACCGGAAACCATGCCCACGCCAACCGCTACGAACCGGTGGACATACACCGTTGTGTGGACGAGTCCATCAACCTGCTATCCCTCAGTGACAAGGGCATGGGCATTCACTACCGCAACGAATGTCCGGATGAGCTGACCATCCTGGGGGATGAACAGCGGCTGGTGCAGGTGTTTATCAACCTGCTGGCCAACGCCCGGGACGCCTCGCCCATTGGTGGAGAAGTGCGTATCAGTGGAAACCGCGATGGCTACTCCGCTATTATCGAGGTCACCGATGACGGCTCCGGCATACCGAAAGACCAGCTGGACCATATCTTCGAGCCTTTTTACACCACCAAGGCCCCCAATAAAGGAACGGGTCTGGGCCTGTCGCTGGTGTACAGCATCATTGAAGAGCACTACGGCAACATTCAAGTGGACAGCCCGGCTGATGCTGACACTAGCCGCGGCACCTGTGTGCGCATGAGGTTGCCGGCCTACGAGCCGGACACCGGTACCACTATCAGCCAGAACGAAGGGTCGTAAACGCGTTATGCCTCGCATTCTGATTGTAGAAGACGAAGAGATCATCCGTTCAGCGGTTCGCAAGCTGCTTCAGCACGCCGGCTACGAGGTTGCCGATGCTGGCTCCGTTGAAGAAGCCGAAGACAACCACGACCCCGGCGAATTTGACCTGATCATCTCCGACCTTCGACTGCCCGGCGCAGCCGGAACGGAACTGATACGGCGCGCACCGGACACCCCGGTGCTGATCATGACCAGCTATGCCAGCCTCCGCTCCGCCGTGGACTCCATGAAAATGGGCGCTGTGGAGTACATTGCCAAACCCTTCGATCACGATGAAATGCTGGAAGCGGTCGAGGGCATTCTCGCCAGAAAGCCGCAGATTTCTTCCTCTAATGCCCAGTCATCATCGAATCAGGCAGATGCAGCTGCACCGGACAGCGACCCGGCCAGCATCATGTTTGGTCACTGCGATGCCATGCAGAAGGTGTTCACCCTGATACGCAAAGTGGCGCCGACGGAGACCACAGTGCTGATCCAGGGCGAATCCGGAACCGGCAAGGAGCTGGCTGCTCGCGCGCTTCACCTGATGAGCCCCCGGGCCGCCAGACCTCTTATTTCCGTAAACTGCGCCGCCATCCCGGAAAGCCTGATCGAGTCGGAACTGTTCGGTCATGAAAAGGGGTCCTTCACCGGGGCGGTATCGGCCCGGACCGGCCTGATCGAAGCAGCCGACGGCGGCAGCCTGTTTCTGGACGAAATCGGCGAATTACCCGCTGAGGCTCAGGCCCGTCTGCTGCGGGTGTTGCAGGAAGGCGAGATTCGCAAGGTGGGCTCCACCCAGAGCCGCCAGGTGGACGTGCGTATGATTGCCGCCACCCACCGCAACCTGAAGGCCATGACGCGAACCGGTGATTTCCGGGAAGATCTGTTTTATCGGCTGAACGTCATGCAGGTACGCATACCGCCGCTGCGGGAAAGGCAGTCGGATATTCTTGGCCTGGCCCAGCGATTCCTGCAACGCCAGGGCGAAAAGATGAGCAAACCCGGCCTGAACCTGACACCAGAAGCCATGCGCGCGCTGGAACGACACCGCTGGCCCGGCAACGTCAGGGAGCTGGAAAATGCCATCGAGCGCGCCACCATCCTCTGCGACAACGACCTGATAACCCCGTCCCTGCTGGATCTGGACGGCGAAGGCGGCGACGTCAACATTCCCGAAACCCTGGTGGACGGCAACAACGAGCAGGCGCCCTCCCGGGAAGCCGAGGCCACCAGCGACCTCTCCCTTGAAGATTACTTTCAACACTTTGTGCTTGAAAACCAGGATCGTATGAGTGAAACCGAGCTGGCCCAAAAGCTGGGGATCAGCCGTAAATCTCTGTGGGAGCGGCGGCAACGCCTGGGCATCCCACGAAAGAAAAGTTCGGGGAACTGACACTTTTCCGGTAACCCCCTCAGCAAGTGTTGTTACCGGAAAGTGTGAACCTGCGCTCAGTTGTTACCCTGTGTTCCTGACGGTAACACCTCGGATCTAAAAAACGCGGCCTCAGTAACACTTAAGTCTTACGGCCGTCCGTTCCCGATAGGTCGAAAATACTAACTTACTGTTAATAAACAATTTTCAAAAACTGGCACACGGACTGCACTCTTAAGAGCGCACAACAACAAAAACAACAGTGACAACGCAGCGCCAACAACAAAAACAAAAAGCTGTAGAAGACGTTCGGTAACAAAAACAAAAACAGAACGTGAGCGAACTGAGTGTTTTGGGTACTTTGCTTTTTAGTGGTCCCACGGCACGTGTGAGTTGTAGATGTAGAGAAGAATCGTCTTCCAGGCGGCACTGCATTTACCCGATGACTCGCCCGATGTCTCTGACTGCTCTGTGTATTCAAAGCTTTCCGTTTGCACTCCTGAAATCCCTGAACTTGGGGATTGACAGTGGGGTAGAAAAACGAAGAAAAATCCCGGCAAAAACAAAAACAATGCAGATCGTCAACGCTTTCAGGGCGGGTTCGTGTAAACGAATCCGCCTTTTGATTATCTGGCCCAACCGTTTTTCAACCTGACCATTTAGGCCCTTCCCTTGGTTGTTTTCACCAGCTTATGTCGCCAAACGTGTGCAAATCCCGCCCAAACCGTTAAACTCTCGCTTTTGCTCAGCGCAATAACGGAATTCAATGCTTAAACGACTATTGTCATACGTGTCAGGAAACGGGAAGAAAAAAGCCCGAACCTATGAACGTCAGGAAATCCCCCGAGACCAGCATAATGTCTCCCGCTCGTTCATCAGCGAGCCCGCCAAGAAAGTGCTCAGTCGGCTGAATAATGCCGGTTACGAAGCGTATCTGGTGGGCGGTGGTGTTCGAGACATACTGCTTGGCGGCAAACCCAAGGATTTTGATATCGCCACCAACGCCACGCCGGAAGAGGTGCATGACCTGTTCCGCAACTCCAGGCTGATTGGCCGGCGTTTCCGCATTGTTCACGTCCTGTTCGGCCGGGAAGTCATTGAGGTCACCACCTTTCGCGGAAATGCTGCGGAGGCGCAGGAGGAGGATGACGACGATGACCGCAGAACCAGCGAGCACGGCCTGCTGCTGCGGGATAACGTCTACGGCAATCTGGAAGAAGACGCCCTGCGCCGTGATTTCACCGTAAACGCCCTCTATTACTGCATCCGCGACTTCACCGTGGTGGATTTCGCCAACGGCATTGACGATCTGGAAAACCGCCAGATGCGGCTGATTGGCGACCCGGAAACCCGCTACCGGGAAGACCCGGTGCGCATGCTCCGCGCCGTGCGCTTCGCCGCCAAGCTGGGCTTCGATATCGAACCCGATACCGAAGCCCCGATCCGGGAACTGGCACCACTGCTCACGCACATTCCGCCAGCTCGCCTGTTCGAGGAAGTGCTTAAGCTGTTCTCCGCAGGTTTCGGTGAAGCCACTTACGACCTGCTCAGCGAATACAACCTGCTGGCGCCTTTGTTCCCGGAGACGGTACAGGCCATCAACAACGGCGAGCCGGATGAACTGATCCGCAAGGCCCTGCGAAACACCGATGCCCGCATCGCTCAGGGCAAGTCAGTAACGCCCTACTTCCTGTTTGCAGCCATGCTCTGGCCGGCCCTGCAGGCGGAATGGCGAAAGCGCCAGGATAATGGGGAGCCGGTACAACCGGCATTGCACATGGCCATCGCCAAGGTGATCGGCCGACAGGTTCAGGCCACCTCGATCCCCAAGCGCTTCTCCGGCCCGATGAAGGAGATCTGGGAACTGCAGATGCGCCTGCCCCGTCGCCAGGGCAAGCGCGCATTCGCGACCATGTCCCACCCCCGCTTCCGGGCCGCCTATGACTTTCTGCTGGTACGGGAAGCCTCGGGCGAAATCGAACCCGGACTGGGCCAGTGGTGGACGGAGTTCCAGGAAACGGACGAGCGCGGCCAGGAACGTATGTTGACGCAACTGGGCAGTGACGGCCCCAAGAAACGCCGCCGCAAGAAGCCCGCGAAAAAGGCCTGACCGATGACGGCCACGGATGTTTTTATCGGGCTCGGCAGCAACCAGGCTGACCCTTCCGCGCAACTGGCCGGTGCCGTAGCCCGGCTGGCTGCGCTGCCAAAAACTGAACTGGTGGCCCAGTCCCCTTTTTATCGCAGCAAGCCGGTGGGCCCGCAGGACCAGCCCGATTTCGTAAACGGCGCAGCCTGGTTACGCACGGAACTTTCCGCCCTGGAACTGCTGGACCAGCTACAGACCATTGAACAGGCTCATGGCCGCGAACGCATACAGCACTGGGGGCCGAGAACCCTGGATCTGGACCTGCTCCTCTATGGCAATGAAACCATCGCCAGCGAGCGCCTGACCGTACCCCACGCCGAACTCGCCAACCGGGACTTTGTCTTGCAGCCGTTACTGGACCTGGAGCCCGGACTGGCACTGCCAGACGGCCGCACCATCGCGCAACTGCGGCAACAATGCCCGGACAACAACCTGCAAGAACTCCATCCGGTGGAACGGGCACCTTTCCCGCCCGGCTGAGACCAACGGCTCGGCGTGCGGCTATTGCCACAAACACACCCCCGGATTACCCTAAAGACCTGGATGCCGGCATACACCCGGCCCGGTCTGGCCCATCCACCCACAAGGCAAGGATTCTATGGCTGTTACCATCAATACTCTGCGCGATTACAAGCAGAAGGGCGAAGCTTTCTCCGTTCTGACATCCTACGATGCCACCTTTGCTCAAATCGTCAGTGAGGCCGGCGTTGATGTCATCCTGATTGGCGATTCTCTTGGCATGGTGCTTCAGGGGCACGACAGCACACTCCCCGTGACCATGGACCAGATGGTGTACCACGTGTCGTCCGTAGCCAAAGGCAACCGGGGCTCGCTGATCATGGCCGACATGCCGTTCATGACCTACGGTACCACCGAAGCCGCCCTGGAGAACGCCGCCGAGCTGATGCGCGCCGGCGCCCACATGGTCAAGCTGGAAGGCACCGACTGGATGAAGGACACCATTCACGCCCTGAGCGAACGCGGCGTGCCGGTATGCGCCCACCTGGGCCTGACCCCGCAGTTCGTCAACAAGTTTGGCGGTTACAAGGTCCAGGGCCGGGACGAAAAGCACGCCGAGCTGATGATTGAACACGCCTGTGAACTGGTGGCCGCGGGCGCCGATGCCATCCTGCTGGAATGCGTACCTGCGCCGCTGGCAGCCAGGATCACCCAGGCCGTGCAAGCGCCGGTGATCGGCATTGGTGCCGGCTCAGACACCGACGGCCAGGTACTGGTGGTCCACGATATGCTGGGCATGGTCACCGGCCGCAAACCACGCTTCGTAAAGGACTTCCTCGCCGAGTCCGGTTCTGTCAAAGGTGCCATCGAAGCCTATGTGGCCGCAGTTCGCGACCGCTCATTCCCCGCCGAGGAGCATACGTTCAAGGCATGAGAACCGTACATACGCTTAAAGAACTCCGTGCCATGCTGCGCAGCTATCGCCAGCAAGGGAAACGTATTGGACTGGTTCCCACCATGGGCAACCTGCATGAGGGACATATTTCACTGGTCAGAAAGGCCCGTGAAGCCGCTGACATTGTCGTGACCAGTATTTTCGTGAACCCGATGCAGTTCGGCGCCACGGAAGACCTGGACACCTATCCCCGCACACTGATTGAAGATCAGGAGCGGCTTGAGGCTGCGGGTAGCACTCTGGTGTTCGCCCCTTCCAATGAAGAGATCTATCCCGAGGGGCTGGCCCGGCACACCCGTATTATTGTTCCGGAAGTCAGTGAGGGCCACTGCGGCGCCAGCCGCCCCGGACACTTTGAGGGCGTGGCCACAGTCGTCACCATGCTGTTCAATATGGTGCAGCCGGATATCGCGGTGTTTGGCGAGAAGGATTACCAACAGCTGGCTGTCATTCGCAAACTGACCCGGGATCTGATGATACCGGTGGAAGTCATCGGCGGCCCGACCGTTCGCGAAGAGGACGGTCTGGCGAAAAGTTCCCGCAACGGATTCCTCACCGAGGACGAGCGCGCCATTGCACCGGCTCTCTATCAGACACTGAAGAACACCGCAGAACAGATTCACGAAGGCCGGACCGATTTCACAGTGCTGTCCCAGGAGGCCAACGATGCCCTCAGTAAAGCGGGGTTACGCCCGGATTACTTCAACATCGCCAACAGCCTGACCCTGAAACCGGCCAGCGCCGACGATACCGAACTGACTCTACTGGTGGCAGCGTTTCTGGGCACTACACGACTGATCGACAACCTGTCGATCACCCGCTGACCCGACACCCACTGACAGAAAGGATTCCACAATGTCCCAGGGCTCTGTACCACTCACCAGCCGGCCCGAGTGGCAGGCACTGAAGACACATCAGGCGGAACTGGAAAGCACCCACATGAGGGAGCTTTTCAGCGACGATCCCGGCCGAGCCAGCCGTTTTTTCATTCGCGGCGGCGGCCTGTCGCTGGATTACTCCCGCAACCGCATGACCGGTGACACCCTGGCGAAGCTGATGGCATTGGCCAGGAAATGCGGTGTACCGGAGCAAATCGAAGCCATGTTTCGTGGCGACCACATCAACGTCACTGAAAAGCGCCCGGCGCTGCACATCGCCCTGCGGGACACCAGCGGTGCTTCCATCCACGTTGACGGCACGGACATCACTCCGGAAGTGGAAGACACGCTGAATCGCATGGCGCAGTTCGTAGACGACGTGCTTAGCAAGCGCTGGCAGGGGCATACCGGCAAGGCCTTTACCGATGTGGTCAGTATTGGCATTGGCGGCTCCTTCCTCGGCCCCAAACTGGTATCGGAAGCTCTACGCCCTTACTGGCATGGCCAGTTGAAGGGCCACTACGTCGCCAACATCGACGGCACCCAGATAGCCGAGGTACTGCGCCGGGTCAACCCGGAAACCACCCTGTTCCTGATCCAGTCGAAATCCTTTCGTACCCAGGAAACCCTGGAGAACAGCAAGGTGGCCCGGGACTGGTTCCTGAACAACGGCGGCAGCGAAGACCAGATCGCGAAGCACTTCGTGGCGGTTACCGCCAATACCCCGGAAGCCGTTAACTTCGGCATCTCCGAAGACAACATCTTCCCCATGTGGGACTGGGTGGGCGGACGCTACTCGCTGTGGTCCGCCATCGGCCTGCCCGTGGCACTGACCATCGGCATGGAGAATTTCCGTGCCCTGCTCTCCGGCGCCAAGGCCATGGACCAACATTTCCATACTGCGCCACTGGAGCAGAACCTGCCTGTGGTCATGGCCATGCTGGGGGTCTGGTACAACAACTTCTGGGGCGCGGAAACCTACACCATCCTGCCCTACGACCATTACCTCCGCAGCCTGCCCGCGCACCTGCAACAACTGGACATGGAAAGTAACGGCAAGAGCGTGACCCAGGGCGGTGAGCCGCTAACTTACCAAAGCGGCCCGGTGATCTGGGGCGGCGTGGGTGCCAACGGCCAACACGCCTTCCACCAACTACTGCATCAAGGCACACGTCTGATTCCAGCGGACTTCATTATTCCTCTGGAGACCCACAACCCGGTCGCCAGTCACCACGTTACGCTGTTTGCCAACTGCCTGAGCCAGTCACGAGCTCTGATGTCCGGCAAGACCCTGGACGAAGCCAAAGCGGAACTGAAAGCCGAAGGCATGAGCCCTGGAGAGATCGACAAACTGGCGCCTCACAAGGTGATTCCCGGCAACAAACCCAGCAATACCCTGCTGATGGAGAAATCGACGCCGGAAACCGTCGGCGCGCTGATCGCTCTCTATGAACACCGCACCTTTGTGCAAGGCATTATCTGGGATGTGGATTCGTTCGATCAGTGGGGCGTGGAACTGGGGAAACAGATGGGCAAGGGCATACTGGACCGCCTGACCGGCGATACTGCCGAAGGCGACGAGGCCATCGACAGCTCAACGGCCAGCCTGATCCAGATATACCGCTCACATCACGGGGCGTAAAGTCCCATTATCGGGCAGCGGCCTGCGAGATGCGCCGGCCCTGCCAGGTAAAGTCCACCGGCCACAATTTCTGGTCACGGTCATAGGCCTGCCACAGTGCCTGGTAACGCTCGCCGCAGACCGGATGAACGGCGGTCGGTGCAATTTCCGCCAGTGGCAACAGCACGAAGGCGTTTTTCAGGATCTCGCCCCGGGGCAGCTCGACACCATCGACCCGGCCCACCTCGTGATCGTAGGTGAGAATATCCAGATCCAGTGTTCGGGGGCTGAACTTTGGCACACCCCGCCGTCGACCATTGTCCGCCTCAAGTTGCTTGAAGCGGGCCGACAGCTCGGCCACGCTCAGGTCGGTATCGACGCCCACCACCAGATTGTAGAAGGGCGAGCCATCAAAACCGACCGACTCGCTCTCGTAGACAGATGAGATAAGCGGTTCGTCAAACCAGCCAGCCAGTGCATCCAGCGCTGCAGTGATATAGCGCTCGCGGTCAATGTTACTACCGATACTGATATACACCCGCGCCATCAGCGACTCCCCCGTTCAATCCTTACACCCACGGCTGCTGCAGCCGGAACGGCGCCGGGCTTACGAAGGGTCAACCTGACCCAGCGCACGTTGAACTCGCTCTGCAGCAAACCGGCAATGCCTTCCGCAGCGGTTTCCAGCAATTGGGGGCGGGCCTCAACAAGGTAGTCTGAAACCCGCTCACTGACCAAAGCGTAGTTCAGGGCATCACTGACATCATCCGAGGCCGCCGGCGCCCTGTTATCCCAGGCCATCTCCAGGTCCACCAACAACCGCTGACTGACTTCCCGTTCCCAGTCGTACACGCCGATGATTGCCTCAACGGCCAGACCTTCGATCAGTACACTATCTGTCAACGGAGGCACTCCCGGGCTTACACTCTTTGCTGATTGAATAACGCGCAGGCAGCGGATACTGTGTAAATTCTGACCTGCTTCGTCGCGGGGCCGGCATTTTCTCACAAATGACCAGCACGCGTCTTTGCGTCTTTTTCACTTTGCCAATGATCGCCACCGATGAGCTATCTGAGTGACCCGGTACTGACCGTTCTACTGTGCGCCCTGGCCTACCTGGCGGGCTCGATGCTGTTTGCACTGCCGGTCTGCCGCGCCTGGCACCTGCCGGACCCACGCGCCCAAGGCTCCGGGAACCCCGGCGCCACCAACGTCTACCGTACCGGCGGATGGCCGCCAGCGGCACTGACGTTATTCCTGGATGCCGCCAAGGGCTGGCTTCCGGTGTGGTTTGCCCACCAGGCAGACCTGACTATCCTTTCCCAGGCCATGGTGGCGCTGTGCGCGGTGACCGGGCACATGATTCCACTGTTCTATCGATTCAAGGGTGGAAAAGGCGTGGCGACGGCACTGGGCGCCGGGCTTGCGCTGGCTCCAGCGACCACGCTTCTTCTGGCCGCCATCTGGGCCCTGGTGATGTGGCGCTGGAAGATCTCGGCGCTCGCCTCGATTGTAGCCATTGTCAGCGGCCCCATCATCAGCGCCCTGATCGAACCCGACACCCTGCCACTGTTCGGCTTGCTGGCCATCCTGATTGTGGTGCGTCACCGCAACAACCTGATCCGCATGGCCCAGGGCCGGGAACCGGGCTTCTAGTCCACCAGCCCATTTGTCCGCACTTCGCCAACCGGTGGCAGTGTATTCATCGGCCAGCGCGGCACCGCCACAATTCGATCGCCATCCTGCTGGCCTGCGTTCATGCGCTGGCAACCCGCGTAGGCAATCATGGCACCATTATCCGTACAGAACTCGGGGCGGGCGTAGAACACGGCGGCACGAAGTTTCTCAGTCATTTTCTCAAGCCCGGCACGCAACCGCTTATTGGCGCTAACGCCGCCGGCAATCACCAAGCGCTTGCAACCGGTCTGCTCCAGGGCACGGCGACATTTGATGGTCAGTGTATCCACCACCGCTGCCTCGAAGGCCAAGGCAATATCGGCGCGGGTCTGGTCATCCAGCCCCCCAGCACGTTCTGCCGCAGTGACCGTATTGAGGGTAAACGTCTTCAAGCCACTAAAACTGAAATCCAGCCCCGGCCGGTCTGTCATCGGGCGCGGGAACCGATACCGGCCAGACGTGCCCTTTTCAGCCAGCGCCGCCACCCTGGGCCCGCCGGGATAATCCAGCCCCAGCATCTTGGCGGTTTTATCGAAGGCCTCGCCGGCGGCATCGTCCACAGACTCACCCAGCATTTCATACTCGCCAATGCCCTTAACCAGCACTAACTGGGTATGGCCGCCGGAAACCAGCAGGGCAACAAAAGGAAACGCCGGGGGATTGTCTTCCAGCATTGGAGCCAACAGATGACCCTCCATGTGATGGACACCCAGCACCGGAACACCCAGAGCAAATCCCAGGGCATGGGCCACAGAACCACCTACCATCAGCGCTCCCACCAGGCCGGGACCGGCGGTGTAGGCAATGCCGTCGATATCAGCGCGAACCCGACCGGAATCGGCAAGCACCTGATCACATAGCGGCAGCAGTTTGCGAACATGGTCGCGTGAGGCCAGCTCCGGCACCACACCGCCGTAGTCTGCATGCATATCAATCTGGCTGAACAATGCATGTGCCAGCAGCCCACGCTTGCTGTCATAGAGGGCAACGCCGGTTTCATCACAGGAGGTTTCAATACCGAGAATCAGCATAAATAAGGGCCACAACTCCGGACTGGTGAACATCAGCGGAGCATTTTAGCAGAAACCCGAAACCCTCCGTCAGTTTCATCGAACAAACATTGACCTCGGCCATGGGCAGGCGCTATCATTGCCGGCCTTAAATACGCACTGGTCGAGTTTTAGCCAATCTGACCAGGTATCGAGTCGATCTGACAGACCGGTCGATCAGACAAAACAGAAACCGAATCAATCAGGTAGGTGATTTTCGAATGCCAGCTGTTAAAGTGAAAGAGAATGAACCGTTTGACGTAGCCCTTCGTCGCTTCAAGCGCTCCTGCGAGAAAGCAGGCGTTCTGTCGGAAGTACGTCGCCGTGAGCACTACGAGAAGCCGACAGCCGTGCGCAAGCGCAAGGCAGCTGCAGCCGTCAAGCGTCATCTCAAGAAGCTTCAGCGGGAACAGCGCAAGTTCGAGCGTCTGTACTAAGCTTTACCGGACGCCGCTTGACTGCAAGCCTATAATCGCCTGTATAGCCACAGGTTGCACAGAGCGATACCAAAATGCCGCCGAGGCCTGGCTTCGGCGGCATTTTTGGCTGTACTTCCAGGCCCGGCACTTTCCGCGCGACCGGAGACATCATGAGTGGACTGATCCCGCAACGCTTTGTTGAAGACCTGCTCGACCGGATAGACCTGGCGGAGCTGATCGGATCACGTATCACCCTGAAAAAGGCCGGCGGCAACTACAAGGCCCGCTGCCCCTTCCATGATGAGAAAACGCCGTCTTTCAACGTTCGGCCGGACAAGGGCTTTTACCACTGTTTTGGCTGTGGCGCCCATGGCGATGCCATCAGTTTTGTCCGCGAATTCGATGGCCTGGGCTTTACCGACGCGGTAGAGGAACTGGCCCGCCGAGCCGGCATGGAAGTGCCCTACGACCAGAGCGCGCGCCAGGAAATGCAGCAGGCGCGAACACTGACGGACGCCCTGGATTACGCCAGCCGCTTCTATCAGTCCGCCCTGAAGGGCCAACAAGGTGAATTCGCCCGGGACTACCTCAAACAGAGGGGCCTGGACGACAGCATTATTGAACAGTACCAGCTGGGCTATGCCCCTGGCACCGGCACCGCCCTGTTCGACAGCGCCAGCAAGGACCTGCAGGGGCCATTGGTTGAAACCGGCACGGTCTCCGACAAGTATGGCCGGCCACGGGATCTGTTCCGCAACCGGGTGATGTTTCCGATCCGCAACAGTCGCGGGCGGACCATTGCGTTCGGCGGGCGCACACTGGGTGATGACAAGGCCAAGTACATCAACTCTCCGGAGTCTGATGTGTTTCATAAAAGCCGCGAAATCTACGGCCTTTATGAAGCCAAACAGTCGATCCGCCAACTCGACAGACTGCTGGTGGTGGAAGGCTACATGGATGTCATTGCGCTCGCGCAGAATGGCATCCACTTTGCCGTGGCCACGCTGGGCACAGCCACGAACCAGGACAGCCTGTCGGCACTGCTGAAGCAGGTACGGCATCTGGTGTTCTGTTTTGACGGCGACCAGGCCGGTTACCGGGCGGCCGACAAGGCCCTGGAGAATGCTCTGGAATTGCTGACCGACGGCCTTCATCTGCAGTTCCTGATGATGCCGGACGGTGAAGACCCGGACACACTGGTGCGCAAGGAGGGCCCCGACGCGTTCCAGGAACGCATCAACGGCGCCACGCCCCTGTCTCGCTACCTGTTCAACCGGCAAAGCGAAGGGCTGGACCTGACGCTGCCGGAAGACCGGGGTGAGCTGAAGGCACGGGTAGAACCGCTGCTGAAGAAAATGCCCAGGAGCACCCTCAGGGATGCCATGTGGCATGAAATGCTGCGGCTGTGCGGCAACAACAGGGGCGACTGGCAGAAGCGCCGCCAGCCAAACGGCAAGGGCGGATACGGCGAACGCCGGGTGCAGGAACAACGGATTGACGTAAAACTCAGCAAGGATACCCAGCTTTGCCTGGCCCTGCTTGAAGCGCCGGACATGGCCAGCGAAATTGCTGAACTTTGCCGCAGCAGCCGCCAATACCGGCAGGCAGGCCAGTTCGCCGGCTGGATCCTGGAGCACGCCATCAAAGACCGGCGCTCCCTGGTCCGCGAACTGGCAACGGATAACCGCGCCAGAGAACAGTTTTACAGCCTGTTCGATGGCATTGAACACATCCCCGCACGGGAACAGACCCTGGCTGGCGCCAGGGAAATGCTGAACCCGAACCGGGAAGTGGCGCGCAAGCAGCGGCTGGCGTCTCTGCTATCGGAAAAACGTAGCCTGGCAGACCTTAGCGCTGAAGAGCGGCAGGAGCTGAAGGCACTGACCGGACAGAACGACGACTGACCAGCGCCAGAAAACAGAGCCGGCGGGCCAAAAAAACGCAATAACTGCCGCCGGAAACGGCACTGCACTTGAAACTTGCAGTATTGATCACCATCTAACCATCCGGTGGCAGAGCAACCGCGCGACAGCTATAATGGCTGTTTCACTTTTTTCCTTTTACCAGCGAGTTCACAGGGTGTCTATGTCAGGCAATTCGCAGAAATCACGTCTTAAAGACCTCATTGCACGAGGCAAGGAACAAGGTTACCTGACTTACGCCGAGGTAAACGACCACCTCCCGGAAGACATTGCTGACCCGGACCAGGTCGAAGACATCATTCGCATGATCAACGACATGGGCATCCAGGTGTCTGAAGTGGCGCCGGACGCGGACACGCTGCTGATGACTGACGGTGACTCCACCGCTGACGAAGCTGCTGCCGCTGAAGCCGCCGCCGCACTCGCAGCCGTTGAATCCGACGCTGGCCGCACCACAGATCCGGTCCGCATGTACATGCGCGAAATGGGCACCGTGGAGCTGCTGACCCGCGAGGGTGAAATCGTCATTGCCAAGCGCATCGAGGAAGGTATCCGCGATGTGATGGCCGCCGTGGCCCACTTTCCCGGCATCACTGGTACCGTTATCCAGGCCTACGACCGCATCATCGAGAACGAAGGCCGCCTCAGCGACATCGTCTCCGGCTTCCTCGACCCCGACGGCGCCGAGCCGTTCATGGAAGAAGACACGACTCCGGACACGTCCAGCACCTCGGACGATTCTTCCGACAACGATGATGACGATGACGACAGCGAAGAAGAAACCGAAAGCGGTCCGGATCCGGAAGAAACCCGTCTGCGTTTTGAGCTGCTGAAAGAAAAGCTCGATGCCGCCGACGCAAGCCTGGCCAAACACGGCCGCGGCCACAAGAAAACCCAGGAAGCCCTGAACGAACTGGGCCAGGTATTTGCCCCGTTCAAGCTGGGCAACAAGGCGTTTGACGAACTGGTGAACGTCGTTCGCTCCACCAACGATCTGGTGCGGGAGAACGAGCGGGCGATCATGAAAATCTGCGTACGCGAGTGCAAGATGCCGCGCAAGGATTTCATCAAGTCGTTCCCCGGTAACGAAACCAGCCTGGACTGGGCTGAGAAGATGTCCAAAGGCAAGAAGCCCTATGCACCGCTGATTGCTGAGCGCATCGACGAAATTGTCCGCCTGCAGAAGCGCATTGCCAATATCCAGACCGAAGTGGACCTGGACGTTTCCGACATCAAGGAAATCAACCGCCGCGTTTCCATCGGCGAAGCGAAGGCCCGCCGTGCCAAGAAGGAAATGGTGGAAGCCAACCTGCGTCTGGTTATCTCCATTGCCAAGAAGTACACCAACCGCGGCCTGCAGTTCCTCGATCTGATTCAGGAAGGCAACATCGGCCTGATGAAGGCGGTCGACAAATTCGAGTATCGCCGTGGCTACAAGTTCTCCACCTACGCCACCTGGTGGATTCGTCAGGCCATCACCCGCTCCATCGCGGACCAGGCACGCACCATCCGTATTCCGGTGCACATGATCGAAACCATCAACAAGCTCAACCGCATCTCCCGTCAGATGCTGCAGGAGATGGGCCGCGAGCCCACGCCGGAAGAGCTGGGCGAGCGCATGGAAATGCCCGAGGACAAGATCCGCAAGGTATTGAAGATCGCCAAGGAACCGATCTCCATGGAAACACCGATCGGTGATGACGAAGACAGCCACCTGGGCGACTTCATCGAAGACATCCAGGCCCTGTCACCCGTCGACTCCGCCACCGCCGAAGGCCTGCGCGAAGCTACCCGCTCCGTACTCTCCGGCCTGACCGCGCGCGAGTCCAAGGTGCTGCGCATGCGCTTCGGTATCGAAATGAACACCGACCACACTCTGGAAGAAGTGGGCAAGCAGTTTGACGTAACCCGCGAGCGAATCCGCCAGATCGAAGCCAAGGCCCTGCGCAAACTGCGCCATCCTTCCCGCTCCGATCACCTGCGCGGCTTCATTGACGATCAGGGCAACGGATAACACCACAACAGTAGCGGGCGCCATCCCTCACCGGTATAATGGCGCCCGCTTTGTTGCTCCCGCCCGGAAGCGACACCCCAAAAAGCAAACCTTTAAGCAGCATCCGCTGAAAAAGGGCCTATAGCTCAGTTGGTTAGAGCAGAGGACTCATAATCCTTTGGTCCCTGGTTCGAGTCCAGGTGGGCCCACCATTTATTACCCCCCCCCAAGCGGTAAATGTTATTGAAACCATAACCTGGCCGTTTTGGCCACTTTATACTTACTTAGGTAAGCAAAAATGGCCGCTTTCCAAGCGTAGTCAACGCTAAGGTCGCAAAGAGGACATTCAAGAAGGATGATCGTAAGCGGCCGGTAAACCCAGATTGAAATCTGCTCTCAAGCTTGGTTGCGCCGACGGTAGTGCTGCACTAATCCCGCCTGTTTCATTACCTTTTGGACCTGCTTTGCAGATACGCCTATGATCGTCTAACTGGACCTAGCTTCTAGACGAGGCGTCGCTCACGGCGTGAGAGTGCCACTTTGCGTTAGTATGGGCTCAGGCCCGGTCTAGGGCGCTCAAACACGCGATGGCTAAATCACCTTAATATGATGGATGGTGTACCTATGCTGATAGGGAAGCTTGCTTTGGAATCTGGATTTTCCCGCGATACCATCCGGTATTATGAGAAGATGGGCCTTCTCCAGGGTAGTGCTTCTTGTAAGCTGCAAAATGGATATACGGATTATCAGCCAGGTGTGCTGGAGCAGCTCATTCACATTAAGCAGCTCAAGGAACTCGGGTTTACTCTCAACGAAATCAGAAGCTTGTTAGAGACTGTAAGTACAGAACCGCAGCCCTGTGCCGACCTGCCCCAAAAGCTGGACAAAAAAATCGCCCAGCTAGATGAGAAGATGCTGTTGATAAAGCTCTATCGCGACAAGCTTCTAGCGGTCCGAAAGGCGTGTAACGGAGAATGTGCAAGCGAGGCTGGGCTACCAGAGTGTTTTGGCTCTCAGTGCTGCTGAGCTTTGCCACTGTCTTTGCACGAGCAGTCGACCGCACAGGCGGCATTTCTCTGTTTGATCTTCATGTAGGTGAAAAGTAATACGCCAGCAACGAGGAAGCCCACTGCGGCACGCTCAAAATAGATTCCTAGCCCTGCTACGGCAGTAAATCCAAGTGCGAGGCCCACTACCGGGATAGCGCAACAACCGGCACATAATGCTGCTGTGCTCAAAGCGAGCCGCTTGGGGGTCATCCGACTAAGTATATTTCTCTGTTTCATGTCTGCTCCCTGATCTTGTTGGTTGGGAGCACTTTAAACCCTGGAGTACAGTCCACGGTCAAGCTGTTATCGGCTCTCGAATAAGCCATGTAGGAACCCACCTGACGTAAGCCACCATTCCAAACAGTTCAACCAGTGATTGAAGGACAATTACAACGGCGACCAGACTCCAGGCGTCTGGCAAGGAAAGTGCGAGCGGTAGCACGACAAAGGAGTTCCGGGTGCCAAGGCTGAAAGTCAATGTGCGTCCGGCACGGGGCTCAAGCACAAAAGCCCTGTTGATCAATTTGCCTGCGGCCCCAGCAGCCAGCAGATACAGCACGAATACCACGACAACCTGCCACAGGATTTGCCCAGACTCTAGTACGAGACTTACTTGGGAAGCCGCAATGATAAACACCACCATGGCGAGTAGAGGCACCGGAAACCAGCCTAGACCTTTCACGAAATCCGCAACTTTTTGGCGCTTCCAGGCAGCATTTTCGGTGAGCCATGCAAGCGCCATCGGCAGCAGAATCAGACCGGCAAAGGCAGACAATAAATGGCTTCCAAAGGTGAGTTCGATCACCAGCTCACCCAGGAACAGCCAGATATAGAATGGCATTAGTAGTAACTGGGTAATTAAGAGGATGGGGGCCGCACTGACGGCGCGAGCCGCGTCACCGCGACCCAGGTGGGCAAAGCTGATAAACCAGTCGGTACAAGGAACCAGCAAGACCAGAAGCACGCCAAGCTTGATTGCGGCGTTGTCTGGCAATAGCAGAAGCAGCACGCCGGAGATCACCGGCATTACTATGAAGTTCCCCACCAGTAGCGCCGCTAGGAATCGCTTATCGCGCAAAGCTATGGCCATGTTCGCAAACGGTACTTGTGTAAAGGTTGCATAGAGAAGGCCGGCCATAAGTGGCCAAATCAATATTTCCCAACTGGCGGCCATCTTCGGCAGTGTGTAGCCCATGGCCATCCCCATCAGGATAGCGGTGAGGTATATCCAGGCCTGTTGCCGTTCGATCGTGTCACGCATTCAGGGTCTTCCTTCTGCCAATCGGAGCGTTGTAAACGAGATGGACCTTTAAAAATTAGGAGGCAGTGTAAAGGATCAGGACTTTTCTATCTCGGTTTACTAGTGGCATCAGGCAAGGGACATCAGCTCCAAAAACACGAAGCTATCAGGTTTAACGGCATCACCTTCTCAGTGGCTTTTTATGTGAGTCGGTCATCGCCTTTGCTAGCGATAGTCGGCTTCCAGTTATGGGGCAATAGCTCATCGATCGCACTGGAGCTCTACCCCGTTTCCACGGACGGCTTTAAAACGTCTGTGGACTGCTCGAAGACTTTTGGTCTTCTTGTTAATCAATGTTGCCTTGCTCCTTCTCATTGAGTGAGTGGCATAGACGGAAGGATCAAGTCCAATGCTTCCGATCCAAAACTTCTCCGTTTCTGGAAATATCTCGAACCAAGAGCTTTACCATATCGCAGGACCGGAGTTTGCAATCAATCGCCATGTTGAACATCGCCAGCTCGCGGATGTTATATGCAATCTCTAACCGAATGCGGATAGCCCATATTTGTTCGAGCTTGAGCGGTAGCTTCTGGCCAACCTGGTTGCGGAACGAATTTAATGCCTTGTATGGATAATCCCTACCGAGAAATTAGGTAAAGTGAGGCCCAGGCGCTAGCGGTGATAGTAAGACCTTAGCACCCGATGACGATGCGTGAAGATGAAGCGGTAAACAGGTGCCAGAACATATGCCAGCATCGGCAACCTACACTGGAACTCGACAGTATCTGTGATCTGGGGCAACGCCTCATTTATCTTGATGTCTCGACGATGGTGCCACACCTTATTGGTTATAGAGCTCGACGACTCCGCAAAACCCCGTTGGCGATCAACGGAGTTAAAAAAGAACGTGTGCCGATCGATGGGAAGGATGCCGAAAAGGAGTATCCAGCTTGAGAAAAGCACCTTGCCCGTAGGCCATTCAAAGATCGGCTTACTTGACCATTCTGAGGGTACCGTCATGCGGATGAGAGGACTCAATTCCCTATTCACACCCTTCATGGTGAGAAGCCCATCGACATCTTCGGGACTGATTTTGAGATTGCTCGATACTTCAAATTTCACTGATGCCTTCCGTGACAGTCAACGAGGTATGTTAAGCTTTTAGAGTATGGCACTGGCTTTCTGAACCCTTGCAGGTCCTGCACGGAACGTTGGACTGTGGGCATCCGCAGCCACCATATGTTCAGTATTATCGTGAGCATCAAGAGCCTCTTGCGATGCCCACTTTTCGATAAGAATAAACCTAGTCTCGTCATTGGAGTCGGCGAGCAACTCGTACCGCAGGCAGCCAGGCTCTGCCTCGACCAGAGGTTTGAGCGCCTTATAGGCTTCAATCTGCTCGGCACGCTTGCCCGGCATAACTTCTATGAACACTAGTAGATTGATTTCATCCATGAACATTTCTCCTTTTGTACATCGGATCTCCGATGCTCGTTTTGAGCCTAACGAGGCTGTAGAAAAACTCCAGAGCCCTTCTACGGCCTCAAGTTGTTTAATTTTCGCGCTAAAAATAGCGCCTTTTCGTGAAATCTGGAGCATTTCTCTCCGAAATATTCCGTAGATTTCGCGT
>OFKW01000050.1_pt1 | contig 27201 bp, 20 predicted proteins | sample 1540671 | NCBI WGS metagenome assembly OFKW01 (sample SAMEA104347421, study PRJEB22522) | marine metagenome | biome: marine biome; feature: marine water body; material: sea ice | collected 2015-09-16T00:00:00Z | depth 0.1 m
TTGTAAAGGCACCGATTGCGCCGTCGCGCCATTCCGTCATCAGGAAGGTTATGGGTGACTGGCATCTGCTCAAGCAGGCTTGTTTTAGAGAGCTGAACTGGAAAGCCCCAGCGACAACCAGCAGGCAGCTCCCGAGAAGTGGTTCCAGATGCCCCATTGCCGAGGTCATCAGGGTGTTGGCGTGCAATGCCCATTGAGCCACGGCTGCGACCGCGCCGAAGGCGGCCCAGACGGCAAGGTACCCGGCCATGAAAAGCCAGGTTGGTACCGCGGCCTTCTCGAGCTGGCGCCGGCGCTGGTGAACCCGGATATAGGTCATGATCATCGGGGCCGCACCCGGAAGCATCATGGCGGCCATCATCACCATCCACATGACGGTGCCAAGACCGAGGAATGACAGACCTGAACCGGCCGCCATAGTCATTGGCATGGCCATATAGGCCCATGCCAATGCGGTCAGAATCCCCAGGGAGGCGCCAATGGCTGCACGCTCCCACGAATGAATCTTAGCCATTGTCAGTTCCATCGAAATCACCTCAGGTGTCTCTCCGTTGTCAGGGGCCGGCGTATTCGAATGGAGAGTAGAGCGCAGTCCGCGCGCTCACATCCAGATCGATGCCGTGATTCTGATGGCGCAAACTCCGTGACTTCGCAACGACCAGTGAGTGGCCCGGAGCGACGGCCAGTGGGTGGTTGTCGATCGTGACCTTGCGTCCATTCTGGCCTTCGATCGCTTTGACATCGGCTTCATAGGATGAGCCGATGGTCAGGTGCCGCCCGCCGTCATCAACGGAAAACCCGATGGGCTGTCTCTCGACAGCAAGAACGTCTCCGATCATGGAGGCCAGCAGTTCCGGGTGGCCGCCGGCCTTGCCGCCGAAGATATTGCCAAGCGCTTCCTGCTGGTGCTCATCGGCGCGTTGGTCGAGGTACAACACAACTTTCCAGTTGCCTTCTGCCATGGGCCCCGGGGCGTTGAGCGCAAGCGCTATATTCAGATCATCAAGCGCCACCTCGCCGTAAGCTCCTTTCTTGATGTGCCAGCCGACCAGGGCCGAGCAGTCGCCTTCTGTCGGTGGCTCCAGGTAAATGCATGGGCAAGCGCCTTTGCATGTGCAACTTTCAAGATAGTCACCCTGAATTTGCCATTGGGTGCTCATCGTCGACTCCTTACTCAAATTGAGGGTTGGTGTGCGGTTACTGCTATTGTCAGTTATAGCCCTGAATAGGTGTTTTGAGGTGATGAGGGGATGAGAATATCGTGAGAATGTAGCGGAGGGAGACGATCATGCCGCAACGGATGTCCGACATACTGGCGGCCCGGGCTCACCGGACGTTTGTAGGGCGCGATACAGAGCTTGGCACCCTGGAAACCATGTTGATGCCAAAGGGGCCGAGGGTGTTACACGTTCACGGTATCGCCGGCATTGGTAAGTCCGCGTTGCTGGCGCGTTTCGCAACGATCGCCCGGGCCGGGGGAGCAGCGGTTGTCCTGCTTGATTGTCGCCATGTGGAGCCCACAGAGCAGGGTGTGCTCGGGGCGCTCGCGGAGGCCATTGGTGACACAGGATCGCGTGCAAGGGACATCGCTGATCGGTTGGGAGAGCTGGGCGGCGCTGTTGTACTGGCCTTCGATACCTTTGAAGTATTCAGGCTTCTGGATACCTGGTTGAGGCAGGCGTTCATTCCGCTATTGCCCGAAAACGTAAGGGTGGTTCTGGTGGGGCGCCAGCCGCCTACCTCAGCCTGGTACGCGAGCCCGGGATGGGGGTGGTTAATGCGGGCTGTCCCGGTTTCCTCGTTGACCGACACAGAGGCGGAGAACTTCCTGCAGGGCCTGGGCCTGGAGCAGGCGGACATATCCCTGATCGCCCGCTGTACTCATGGCCATCCGTTGGCGTTGAAGCTCGCTGCAGCCGCAGTGAGGGAGGCCTCGCCGGAGCAATGGCCCACCGGTGCGCCTTTGCAGCGCGCCCTTGATGAACTCACACGGATTTTTCTTGAGGATGTTGGTGATGAGGTTACCCGGCGGGTGCTTGAGGGGGCGGCCGTTGTCCGCCGGGTAACCCTGTCGCTACTGCAAGCGCTGTTTCCGGATGTGCCGCCCCAGGATGCCTGGGAGAGGCTGCGTCGCTTGCCCATTGTGGTTGGCGCCAGCGATGGTCTGTTGATCCACGATGCAGTGCGAGAGGCCATTGCGCGTTCCCTGCATGCGAGTGATCCGGCGCGCTATCTCGAATACCGCCGTACAGCCTGGCGGCAATTGGCGACAGAGGCGGGCGTTGCCGGTGGCGGTGATCTCTGGCGATACACCGCCGACATGTTGTTCATGATTGAAAACCCCGTGGTGCGGGAAGCGTTCTTCCCGAGTGGTTCCCCCACGTTCGCCGTAGAGCCGGCCCAGGCAGACGATGGACCTGCGCTGGAGGATATTACCCATACCTGGGAGGGAAGTGAGGCCGCCGGAGCTTTGATGGCGTGGTGGCGTCGTTTGCCCCAGGCATTCTCATCGGTCCGGGACGGTGAGGGCCGCATGGTAGGTTTCTACGGCAAGCTCCGTTCGGACGAACTCCAGCCGGCCTGGCTGCTGGACGATCCGATAGCTGGCCAGTGGTATTCCCATCTCAAACAACATCCCATGCCCCGGGATGCCATTGCCCTGTTTTGCCGCCGCTGGTTGAGCATTGATGACGGAGACTCTCCGGGTGACGTACAGGCAGCGGTCTGGCTGGACCTGAAACGTGCCTACATGGAGCTCAGGCCCAGACTTCGCCGTGTTTACCTGACGGTCCGGGATATCGGCGCCTATGCTGCTGTCGCCAGACGGTTGGGTTTTGAAGTGCTGGAAGATCACACCGTTGTGTTGGATGGCCGACGCTACCATTCTGCCGTGCTCGATTTTGGCCCCGCCTCGGTGGACGGCTGGCTGGCGGACCTTGCCGCTGCGGAGCTTGGCGTTCGGCGTGCGAACGAACTGTTGGACCCGGACGCCCGGGAACTGGTGCTCGAAACGGGCAGGGTAGCTCTGACGCCACTGGAATTCGGTGTCATGCGTTACCTGAATGCTCGTGAGGGCAAGGCCGTGTCGCGCAGTGAACTGTTGCGGGATGTATGGGGGACGCGATACGAGGGTGGCAGCAACGTGGTTGACGCGGTGGTTCGCACTTTGCGCAAGAAACTGGGGGATCAGGCTGCCCGGGTCGAAACCGTGTCTGGCGTAGGGTATCGGCTGCGGCCAGGCGGGCAGACTAGCGCAGCCAGTTCCGGAGCTTGATCACCAGAAGTTCTGCGTCGGTCAGTGCCTGCCGGCGTTGCAGCAGTTGCGCCAACACAGCCGGTCGGTCGGTAATGATATTGTCCACCCCCATGTCGATGAAACGTGACATCGCCTGCGGCGTATTGACCGTCCAGACATGCAGTTCGTTGCCAGCACGGTGGGTGCGAGCCACCGTGGCGGGAGTGACACGGTTCTGTCGCAGGCCCAGTATGTCAAAGTGTTGCTCCCACAGCGGACCAACGATGAATTGTGCCAGCAGGCTGGTTTTCAGCGAAGGCTCCAGTTGTCGCGCTTCGGCCAGGACCTGCCATTCGGCGGCCGCAATCACCGTGTTTTCCACGGCATCCATGCGCTGCAGCATATGGACCACCTCCCTGGTCAGGTCGGGCGTCTCCGGAGCGGGCTTCAGATCGAGGTATAGATGGGCTTGTCCTCTGGTGGTTTCGATGACCTGTTCCAGGGTGGCGATTCGCTCATCGCTGAACGCAGGGCCGAACCACGAACCAGCGTCCCGGGCACGGGCCTCTTCCAGGGTGATATCGGAGATCCTGGCGTTCAGGCCGAAGACACGTCGCATGTCGGTATCGTGCCAAAGCACCGGCACGCCGTCCGCGGTCATGCGGATATCCACTTCAACGTAGTCGGCGCCATCCTCAATGGCTTGTCTTATGGCGCTCATGGTGTTTTCCGGCGCCTTGAAAGCACTGCCTCGATGGGCAGTGATGGAAACATCGTCCCGGTGGTCGAAGGATTGCAGGACAAACCAGGCCTGGGTGGCGGCCAGGATGATGATTAAAAGCTCGGCCGACCACGCCAGTGGTGAGGCCCGCCGGGGCAGGGTTTGGGCAGTGCTGTGACGGTGGTGACCCGTTGCCTGCCTATACACGCTGTATATCAGCATGCTGTAGGCCGCCATGCCGGCAAAGGCGGCGGTGAGGGTGAACAGGATATAGAGCGCGATCAGGCCCAGGGTGACGGGCATCAGCACGCCCATTCGCTCCGGCAGGCTCGTTATGATCTCGCCTCCCACTGCCTGGAACAGCCATGTAACCACGATGGGGATCAGCGCCAGGCCGACCAGGCCTGCGATGATTGCGCCCATCACACGCAGGCGCTGGCCGTGGATATAGCGGCTACTTTGTCTGAGAGCGTCGCGCGCACCTCTGCGCTCCAGCAGGAGCAGGGGAACCGACAGTACCCAGCGCAGGTAAAGCCAGCCGTTACATACGGCGATTCCCAGCGCTGCGACACCAGATATGCCCAGGAACCACCAGACTTCGGGTGGCCGTTCCAGCTTCAGATAGTAGATGTCGTGGGGTGAGATCAGCCACTGGTAACTCACCACTATGGCCAGCAGGAAAGGCACAGCGATCAGCGCATGGCCGCCCAATTGCAGCAGGGTGAGGGTGAGTAGTTGTTTGAAACGTCGCGCAAGAGCCCACAGCGTCGCAATGGCTATCCGGTATTCGCGGCCTCCGCCGGAGGCGGCAATCCAGGTCATGCCCGCCTGTTGCAGGATTACCAGGAGAGCGGTCAGGGTCGCCGTTGCGCTGATCCATAGTAAGCCGCCAGGGGACACCACAAACTGCACCAGCCCACCAGTGCTGATGGCGGCGTGACCGGTTATCGGCCGAAGCGCTGCCAGGGCGCTGGAAAAGAGCGGCGCAATGGTGGCCAGAACGAGACCGGTGAAAAACAGATAAAAGACCAACAGCGCCCGGCGATGAACGTGCAGGAATGCCAGAGTGTGCAGTGCAAGAATCTTCATTCAGGTAGCCGTTCCCATATCGAAGTTTCAAGCTCAGGGGTCCTCTGCGGGCTTCATGAGGGCTGCCCTGTTGAACAATGCCGTGCGCTCATCGAACGTCAGGAATGGTTCGGCATTCGTCGCCTCAAGCGTGCCAAACAGCCGCTCCGGATTAAAGCGCCAGGTGGTGCAGTCGGTCATCAGTTCGCTGCAGCTCAGAAGCTGTCCCGATTCCCTCAGGAAATACTTGAGCCCGGTATAGGTGTCCGCCAACAACAGGTCGCGTTGCTGTTTCGGTTGCTTGACCATCAGGCTCCGGCCAATCATGTCGCCGGCCTCTGTTCCGAGCCCCGTTGCATCCAGGATGGTGGGTGGAATATCGATTTGCGCCACAATCTGGTCACGATTGGCGTAATCTTCGAGTGAATCGCTGTCCGGAGGACGTATCGCCAGCACACCAACGTTGCTGTTCAGAGGCACGGATTCATGATCCTTGCGAATGAATCCGCCGGACTCATCCGATGTGATAATGACTAAAGTGTCGTCAAGAATGCCGTCGGACGCCAGGTCGTCAAGAAACTGATTCAAGGCATCTTCCATGGTTCTCATGGCCTTCTTGCGCGCCTCCTGAGGCTCTGGTGTGATGTCCTCGGTGCTCAATTCGTCATCCGGTGGTTGTTGCTCCGGCTCTTTTCCGATTTTAAACGGGTGATGGGTCCCCACGTTCAGCAGGGTGACCATCCACGGGCCGGGCTTCTCATCAAGCTGTCGCAGACGCTTTGCAACGTTGCTGAAATAGATCGGATCAGGTGGCCCCCAACCTTCCACTTCTTCTTCGGGGCTGTTGAAGATCTTTGCGCCGGTGACATCGATAAATCCGGCCTGCGGCATGAACTCACCCTTTTGCATGTAATCCAACGGCGCGGCCTGCCAGTAGGCCGTGTGGTAGCCATGTTCCTTCAGGTGTTTGGGCATGCAGTCCACCACAACCCGGCCTTCGGCTACATCAACCATTTTCCGCGATTGCCGGCGGAAGTCCGGGTATTCGCCACACAGGATGGCAAAGGTGCCGCGATCTGTCTGGCGCTCCATGCTCAGCGAATTCCGGTAGATACGAAATCCATGACGGAGCAGGTTTTCTTCAAGGCTGGCCAGGGTAACGGTTGGGTCGAGATCGTGATAGCGGCTCAGGCTTGGGAAATAACCGCCGGACATGCCCTCAATCATGACCAGCAGCACGTTGGGGTGGTCCCTCACAATGGGGGCGGCAACCTGGTGACGAAAAAAGCTCGCCGTCTGCAGGGTTTTCAGGGCTTTTTCAGACCCATTGAGGTCCTCGTCTTCCGTGGATAGTGCTGGGGCGAGTGGCCCTATGATCGCCCCTGGTATCTGGGCGAAAAAGCTGGCGACAACGTTGTTTGCGGGCGTTGTAAGGCTCTGGAAAGACACGCCATAGACCGCGGCTACGAGCACCGCAACCACCACCTGCCCGGTCCTGCCTGCCGGCAATGTTTCGGTGTCGAGACGACGGTGCTGCCAATGAAGAATCCAGGCAAGGGAAAGGTAGACGGGAAGCCAGAGCGCGTGAATGTTGATCAGGCTGCCAGTCACAAAGGTTGGATCAACGCCCTTGCCAATCAGTGACAGCTGGAACAGGGTTCCGTGAACGGTAAGGTGCATGCCGGCAACAAACGTTGCGCATCCCAGAACCACGACCAGAATAACCCTCGAAATGCCTCTTGTGATGCACAGCAAAACAGCGAGAACAAACGCACCGGCCAGGTCGCCGGCAATCATTGCCAGCGGATCGGGAACGACACCGCTTTGCAGCACATAGCTCGCCCTGACAACAACCAGCCAGCAGAAAGCCAAAACCAGTGTCTGGCGGAAATGTCTGGCCATGAGCCCAGAGAAAAATGTCATAGTGTGGTCCGGTATCGAGCGGCGGTTAAGGTCGTCAGCATAGGCGTGAAAGACCGGGTGCCAAACAAACAGGTTATCGCTACCGGCTGGAGGCTGGCAATGTCGCGGAACGTTTATGAATCACTGGTAATCGGATGGCTGATCATTTTTACCCTGTCAGGGTGCTCCGATGAAATGGATCCCGCGCAGGCAGAAGCGGAATCGACAGGCGTGCAGGACCTAAGCGCACCTACGATTACGCTAAGTGAGGCTGAGCTCGATTGGGTGGGGCAGCAGATTTTTCGTAATGAATGTTCTGCGAAGAAAGCCTGCCTTGTGCACTGGAACGAAGGTGAAGCCTTTCCGTCGCTCGGTATCGGGCATTTTATCTGGTATCCGTCGGCAGTGGAGGGGCGGTTCGTAGAAAGCTTTCCCACACTGATCCGGTACATGGCCGAGCGTGACGCACCATTGCCCCGCTGGCTCGCACGGCTGGACCCATTTGACGCTCCATGGCCTGACAGGGCCGCTTTTCTCGAGGTGGCAGATTCTGCCCGTGTTGCCGAACTGAGGGAGTTTCTGCTGGCGACCCGGGATCTCCAGGCCGGCTTTATTGTCCAGCGGGCCAGTAGCTCCCTGTTACGTGTCATGCAGGCAGCTCCTGACGCCCAACGAGCACGTGTAAAGCGGCATCTTGAGGAACTGGTCAGTACGTCCGGCGGGGTTTATGCCGTCATTGACTATGTGAACTTCAAGGGGGAGGGGCTGTCCGCCACGGAGCAATACAACGGTGAAGGATGGGGGTTGTTACAGGTCCTTCTTGCCATGAAAGGCGATGACCGGCCGACTCTTGAGCGATTCAGAAGCGCAGCCGCTGAAGTATTGACCCGTCGGGCCGGGAACGCCGACGCTCCGATCGAACGAGAACGCTGGCTGACGGGCTGGCTCAGTCGTTTGGAAAGCTATCGGGAGCCGGATCATACTTTGGTCTCACCAAAATAATTCGTGAAAACTGGTCCAATTCGCGAACGCCTTCTACTTTATAGGGAAGCGGTTGAGAAATTGCCTGCCCTATGGTCTGTCAGCGCGTGCTGATGTGAGGCATTCGCTGAACAAAGTTGTGGCCTGTAGAGGTTGAAGACAGTATTCGAGGCTGCTTGTTTGATAAAACAAATACTATAAATCAACACGTTGGTATATCTGGCTCGTAAATTGCTCATATTCTGTGCACCTCTAACCAACGGAATTTTGGAGATAAAATAATGAAGAACGCCAAGTCGATTGCCGTCGGCGCAGCCATGCTGTGTGGAGTTTTTACCGCTTCGGTTGCCAGTGCGGCTACGACGCTTGAAAGCGTCAAGGAAAAAGGGCATTTGCAGTGTGGTGTAACCAGTGGTCTTCCGGGGTTTTCACAGCCGGACGACAAAGGTAACTGGACCGGTATAGACGTCGACACCTGTCGTGCCGTAGCCGCTGCGATTTTTGGGGACGCCAAGGCGGTCGAGTTCACGCCTTTGACCGCGAAAGAGCGTTTTACCGCACTCCAGTCGGGTGAAATAGACATGCTGTCCCGTAATACCACGTGGACACTTACCCGGGATGCATCGCTGGGTCTCAACTTCGCCGGTGTTAACTACTACGACGGTCAGGGCTTCTTGGTGAACAAAGGCATCGGCGTGGACGATGCCACACAACTGGACGGTGCGACTGTCTGTATCCAGGCCGGTACAACCACCGAGCTCAACCTGTCGGACTACTTCCGCGCCAAGGGCATGGAATACAAACCCATTGTATTTGATACATCTGAACAGACGGTCCAGGGCTTTGCGTCCGGTCGTTGTGACGTGCTGACCTCAGACCGTTCACAGCTTGCGGCACTTCGCTCCAAACTGTCCGACCCCGATTCGGCCAAGATCCTTCCCAACACCATCTCCAAGGAGCCCCTTGGGCCGGTCGTGCGCCAGGGTGACGACCAGTGGTTCAATATCGTGAAGTGGGTGCTGGCTGTGCAGATCAACGCAGAAGAACTGGGTGTCACCAGCGCTAACGTTGACGACATGCTGAAGTCAGATAACCCGAACATCCAGCGCCTGCTGGGCACTGATGGCGACATGGGAGCCAAGCTTGGTCTGCCGGGTGATTTTGGCGCCAAGATCGTCAAACAGGTCGGCAACTACGGCGAGATGTACGATCGCAACGTAGGCCCGGACACTCCGCTTGGTCTGGAGCGGGGCATCAACGCCCTGTGGACCGAAGGCGGTGTTATGTACGCACCTCCGGTACGTTAATACCTGAAAGCACCCAGTGGGCGTGCTCCCGTTGGAGCCGCCCACTGACATCTGTGATTCGTTTCGTCGCGGGCTAGCTTTCCGGGAACATGCATGAAAAAACAAACCTTTGATTCCAAACCTGCGGGGCCAAAGCCCTGGTACGACCCGCGGGTTCGCGCTATTTTTTTCCAGGTAGTAGCCATTGCCCTCGTCTTCTGGGGTGGCTGGGTTCTTATCGACAATACGCTCTCCAACATGGAAAGCCGTGGCATAAGCACCGGTTTCGGGTTCCTTGATGAATCAGCCGGGTTCGGCATCATCATGAGCCTGGTCCCCTACGACGCCACCATGTCGTACGGTCGAACCTTTTGGGTCGGCCTGACCAATACCCTTCTGGTATCGGCAATGGGTGTGGTGACCGCCACTATCCTCGGTTTCATCATCGGTGTTGCCAGGCTTTCTAGTAACTGGCTGGTTGCCAAAGTCTCTCTGGCTTATATCGAAGTGATCCGCAACATCCCCCTGCTGCTGCAGATTTTCTTCTGGTACTTTGCGGTGCTCAGCAGCCTGCCTTCACCGCGCCAGAGCGTGGACGTCGGCGGAGCTTTTTTCCTCAACAATCGTGGCCTGTATGTGCCGGAGCCGGTTACTCAGGATGGCTTTGGCCTGGTGTGGGGAGGCGTTCTCGCGGCCATTGCAGCCGTCATTGGCATTCGTATATGGGCCAAGAGGCGCCAACTGGCGACCGGAGCGATTTTCCCGACGTTCAAGGTGGGCGTGGGCATTCTGGTTCTGGTTCCGATAGTGTCGTACCTCCTCGCCGGTCAGCCCCTGGAATGGGATTTGCCAGCACTGAAGGGCTTCAATTTCGGTGGTGGCATTTCCATCATTCCGGAACTGGCGGCGCTATGGATTGCCTTGTCCCTGTACACCGCCAGCTTCATCGCGGAAATCGTGCGGTCCGGCATCCTGTCGGTCAGCAAGGGGCAGACTGAGGCATCGAAGGCACTGGGCCTTCCGAATGGTCTTACGCTCAGATTGGTGGTGATTCCCCAGGCGATGCGGGTGATTATCCCGCCGTTGACGAGCCAATATCTCAACCTGGTGAAGAACTCCTCGCTCGCTACGGCCATCGGTTACCCCGATCTGGTCGCGGTGTTCATGGGAACCACGCTGAACCAGACCGGCCAGGCCGTGGAAGTTGTGGCCATTACCATGGCCGTTTATCTCACCATCAGCCTGTTGATCTCCCTGTTTATGAATATCTATAACCGGGCTGTAGCGATTAAGGAGCGATGATGGCTGAGTCAACCATGAAAGCGCCAAAAAGGCGCATTGATCCGGTCCGGTGGGCGCGGGAAAACCTGTTTTCAAGCTGGCACAACACGATTCTGACCCTGTTGGTGGGCTATCTGATCGTGACCAGCGTGGGCCCCTTGCTCAATTGGGTATTGCTGGATGCGAACTTCCAGGGCAGCGACCCGAGTGACTGTACCGGAGCGGGAGCCTGCTGGCTGTTTATCAGCCAGCGGCTTAATTTCTTTATCTACGGGTTTTACCCCGAGGAATTCCAGTGGCGCGTGGACATCATGTTCGGCCTGCTGGCACTGTCTTTCGCGCCTCAGTTCATTGAACGCTTTCCTGGCCGTAAATGGCTGGGATTGTTCGGCCTGACCGGGCTGCCGATTGTCGGCTACTTCCTGATTCCGGGTGGCGTGTTTGGCCTGGAGGAGGTTCAGAGTTCGAAGTGGGGTGGGCTGATGCTGACGCTGATTCTGGCGTATATCGGCATCATTGCCTCGCTGCCGATCGGCACCTTGCTGGCACTGGGGCGTCGCTCCGAGATGCCTATTATCCGAGGGCTGTGTGTGGTTTTCATCGAGGTGTGGCGAGCGGTTCCGTTGATCACGGTTCTGTTCATGGCCTCAGTGATGCTGCCGCTGTTCCTCCCGGAGGGCATGAACTTCGAGAAACTGGCGCGAGCACTGATCGGCATCACGCTCTGGCAGTCGGCCTATATGGCGGAGGTCATTCGTGGCGGGTTGCAGGCGATTCCCCGTGGGCAGTACGAAGCCGCCAGCGCGCTGGGTCTTGGGTACTGGAAGAAAATGGGACTGATTATCCTGCCCCAGGCGCTCAAGCTTGTTATTCCCGGCATCGTTAATACGTTTATCTCGTTGTTCAAGGACACAACGCTGGTGCTGATTATCGGGCTATTCGATATTCTCGGCACCGTTCAATCGACGGTTACGGACCCCGCCTGGCAGAACGTGGCTGTGGAGGGGTATGTCTTTGTGGCGTTCTGTTTCTGGGTGTTTTGCTTCGGCATCTCCCGATACAGCCAGAACCTTGAACGCAAACTCGATACCGGTCACAGAACCTGATGGGTAAACCAATGACAGAACAAACGCAAACTCCTGAAACACAATCGTCACCATCTGCGGCCAGTGGCAAGGCTGATATTATTCGGGTGGAGGGCATGCACAAGTGGTACGGCGATTTCCACGTGCTGAAAGACCTGAACCTGACGGTTCGCCATGGCGAGCGCATCGTGATATGCGGCCCCTCCGGTTCGGGTAAATCCACGTTCATTCGCTGTATCAACCGGTTAGAGGAACACCAGCAAGGCAAAATCATTGTCGACGACGTGGAGCTGACCGACGACGTACGTCAGATCGACAGCGTCCGGCGCGAGGTTGGCATGGTGTTTCAGCATTTCAACCTGTTCCCGCATTTGACGGTGCTCGAGAACTGCTGCCTGTCGCCGATCTGGGTGCGGAAAACGCCGCGCAAGGAAGCTGAGGCTACGGCGATGGAGTATCTGGAACGGGTGAAAATTCCGGACCAGGCCAACAAATTCCCAGGTCAGCTTTCCGGCGGTCAGCAACAGCGGGTGGCTATCGCCAGGGCGCTGTGTATGAAGCCGAAAATCATGCTGTTTGACGAGCCGACGTCCGCGCTGGACCCGGAGATGATCAAGGAGGTGCTGGACGTCATGATTGAGCTGGCGGGCAGTGGCATGACCATGTTGTGCGTTACCCATGAGATGGGCTTCGCCAAGACGGTGGCTGACCGGGTGATTTTCATGGACGGTGGTGAAATCGTTGAAGAGGCGCCGCCCCACGATTTCTTCACCAACCCGCAGGAGCCCAGGACCCAGAAGTTCCTGAAGCAGATCCTGCAGCACTGAACGGCCTGCAACACCTAACGGAAAGAGCCGGGCGTCGCCCGGCTCTTTTTACAGTGGTTGTTTGGTAAGAACCGGTTCCTTGTCCGGTTCCACCTCCAGCCACCAGACGTTCTCGTCCCAGTCGCCCAGCACAATCCGCTTTGCCGGCTTACCGCCTGCCTCCAGCTCGTGAACGGCCGGACGATGGGTGTGGCCGTGGATCAGTCGTTGCACCCCGTGCGCCTCCATTTCCTTCACCACCTCATCCGCGGTGACGTCCATAATGAACTCTTCCTTGCCCTGGTTCTTGGCCATGCTGATTTCCCGTAATTGACGGGCCATCTGCTGACGTTCGGCCAGGGGTCGTTGGAGAATCATCTGCTGCCATTGCGGGTTGCGCATGTTGGCGCGGAATTTCTGGTACTCCACATCCGCGGTACACAGGCTGTCACCGTGCATTAACAGGGTAGGTGTGCCGTAAAGATCCACCACCGTTGGGTCATCCAGTAGAGTGGCGCCGATTCGGTTGCAGTAATCCTCGCCAATCAGAAAATCCCGGTTTCCGTGCATCAGGTACAACCTGGTGCCCGAGTCACTGACCGCGCGCAGTGCCGCCGCAATCTGCTCCTGCAGGGGCGTTCGCTCGTCATCGCCAATCCAGGCTTCGAAAAAGTCGCCGAGAATGTAGAGTTGCTCCACCCCTAGCGCCTTCTCTTCAAGGAATCCCAAAAACGCGTTGGTGATGTCCGGGCGGGACTCTTCCAGGTGTAAATCTGAGATGAACAGCGTGGTCACGCAGCGCCTCCGTCCCCTGTGATTTCGGCTTTCTCGATCACCACATCTTCTGCAGGCACATCCTGATGGCCTGCACGCATAGTGGTACGCACCGCGCGAATGGCATTAACGGTTTCCATGCCTTCCACAACCTTGCCGAAAACGCAGTAGCCCCAGCCTTCGGCATTCTCGGCGGTGTGGTCGAGGAAGCCGTTGTTCTCGACGTTGATGAAGAACTGCGCAGTGGCGGAGTGCGGGTCCATGGTGCGGGCCATGGCAACGGTGCCCTGCATATTGCTGAGGCCGTTGTTGGCTTCGTTTTGAATGGGCTCGCGGGTCTTTCGCGGGGTCATCCCCGGTTCAAAGCCGCCACCCTGAATCATGAAGTTGCTGATGACACGGTGGAAAATCAGCCCGTCATAGAAACCGTCGCGAACGTACTGTTCGAAGTTTTTGGCAGTCTCGGGGGCCTTGTCGTAATCCAGTTCCAGAGTGATGTCACCGTGGGAGGTTTTCAGCAGAATCATCAGGGTTTCCTGTTCAAGTAGGTATTAGAAGCAACGTAGCAGTTATTGTACTGAAGAGTTTGTACGCGTGCATGAGTTAGGCAATGATTTGTGAGTATAATACGCGGTTTCAGATACACACCCTACGATCGAGATTGTATGAGCGCCGAGTCCAAGAAAGCCCATAACTTCATCCAGAGCCTGATCGAAGACGCCGTTGCCAAAGGCGAACACACGGGTAAGGTTGTGACCCGTTTCCCGCCCGAGCCGAACGGTTACCTGCACATCGGCCACGCCAAATCCATTTGCCTGAATTTCGGCATTGCGGAAACCTTTGGCGGTGAATGCACGTTGCGGTTTGATGATACTAATCCGGAAAAGGAATCCCAGGAGTACATTGACTCCATCAAGAAGGATGTTCATTGGCTGGGTTGTGAATGGAGCGGAGAGGTTCGCTACGCTTCGGACTATTTTGACGCCATTTACGACTTTGCCGTTGAGTTGATTGAAAAGGGCAAAGCCTATGTGTGCGCGCTGACTGCCGATCAGATGGCCGAGTACCGGGGTACGCTTAAAGAACCGGGCCAGAACAGTCCCTACCGCGACCGTCCGGTGGAAGAAAACCTTCAGCTGTTCCGCGATATGCGCGCCGGTAAGTATCAGAACGGTGAGCTGGTGCTGCGCGCCAAAATCGATATGGCCTCCCCGAACATCAATCTGCGGGACCCGATTCTGTACCGGATTCGCTACGCCGACCATCACCAGACTGGCGATAAATGGTGCATCTATCCGATGTACGACTTCACCCACCCGATTTCCGACGCCATGGAGGGGATTACGCACTCCCTGTGCACACTGGAATTCGAGGATCATCGCCCGCTCTATGATTGGGTGCTGGACAACATCTCAGCTCCCTGCCAGCCACGGCAGATCGAATTTGCCCGGCTGAATCTCAATTACACCATCACCAGCAAGCGCAAACTCAAGCGTTTGGTGGACGAAGGCTTTGTGGATAGCTGGAATGACCCACGCATGCCCACCATCTCCGGTATGCGCCGTCGTGGTTATACCCCGGAGTCCATCCGCACCTTCTGCGACATGATCGGTGTCAACAAGGCCGGCGGAACGGTGGACATGGGAATGCTGGAACACGCCATCCGTGAAGACCTGAACACCCGTTCGCCCCGCGCCATGTGCGTAATGCGGCCGTTGAAGGTGACACTGACCAATTACCCGGAAGACAAGACCGAAACCCTGGTGTTGCCGGTTCACCCCCAGAACCCGGACATGGGCGAGCGTGAAGTGACCTGGAGCCAGACCCTGTACATCGACCGGGAAGATTTCGCGGAAGAACCGCCCCGTAAATGGAAACGTCTTGCTCCGGAGCAGGCGGTGCGTCTGCGTGGCGGATACGTCATGACCTGCCGTGAGCTTATCCGTGACGACAGCGGTGAGGTTGTTGAACTGAAATGCGAGTACGATCCCAACACCCTCGGCGTTAACCCCGAAGGCTACAAACCGAACGGTGTCGTTCATTGGGTGTCGGCCACTGACAGCGTTGAGACGGATATCAATCAATACGACCGCCTGTTCAACCATGAGTCGCCGGACAGTGATAAAGAGACTGACTTTGTGGACCTGATCAACCCGGAATCTCTGGTGGTCCTCAAAGGCGCCAGAGTAGAGAAGAGTTTGGCCCGGCCCCGTACTGATTTGCCATATCAGTTCGAGCGTGAGGGGTATTTCTTCTGCGATCAGGAACTGACTGAGGCAGCAGGCCGTCCGGTGTTTAACCGTACCGTGACCCTCAGGGACTCCTGGGGCAAGGGCAAGTAAGTTCGGTGATACATTCATTCAATTTTTTAACGAGCGTAGCGTGATTAGAATCTACAACACCCTTAGTCAGCAAAAGGAAGAGTTCCAGCCGATCGAGCCAGGAAAGGTTCGCATGTATGTCTGCGGCATGACGGTATATGACTACTGTCATCTGGGGCATGCGCGGGTGTTGGTGGCGTTTGATGTGATCACGCGGTACCTGCGTTACAGCGGCTACGATGTCCGATACGTGCGCAATATCACCGACATCGACGACAAGATCCTGCGCCGGGCTGACGAGAATGGCGAAGTTTATAGCGACCTCACCAAGCGCATGATCAAGGCCATGCACGAGGATGAGGCCAGGCTGGGTGTTTTGTCGCCTACAGAGGAGCCGTGTGCGACCGAATACATTAATGACATTGTGGCCATGATCCACAAGCTCGTTTCAGGCGGTCATGCCTATGCTGCCGATAACGGCGACGTCTACTTCTCCGTCGAGTCGTACTCCGATTACGGCAAACTCAGCAAGAAAAAGCTTGAAGATCTTGTGGCTGGCGCAAGGGTGGATGTTCAGGAAGCCAAGCGCAGCCCGGCGGATTTCGTGCTTTGGAAAGCCGCCAAAGAGGGTGAGGTAAGTTGGCCTTCGCCTTGGGGAGATGGCCGTCCAGGCTGGCATATCGAATGTTCCGCCATGTCTAATCGCTGCCTCGGCGAAACCTTCGACATCCACGGCGGCGGGCCGGATTTGTTGTTCCCGCACCATGAGAACGAAATTGCCCAGTCCGAGTGTGCCAATGGTCACACCTTCGTGAACACCTGGATGCACGCCGGCGCTATTCGGGTGAACAAGGAGAAAATGTCCAAGTCCCTGGGCAATTTCTTCACCATCCGTGAGATCTTCGAGAAGTATGCGCCGGAGGTGGTGCGTTACTTCCTGGTGTCCAGTCATTACCGCAGTCAGGTGGATTACTCGGAAGAAAATCTCGCGGAAGCAGGGCGTACGCTCACCCGGCTCTATCATGCCCTGCGTGGTCTGGTGCCGGCCAAGAACGTGGCGGAAACGGAACACGACCAGCGTTTTGCCGAGGCCATGAATGACGACTTCAACACCGCAGGAGCCATTGCGGTTCTTCATGCTGTCGCTAATGAAATCAACCTGGACCGCAGGGAAGGGCGCGACGAAAAGGCTAACCAGCAAGCGGCAGTGCTTGTAAGGCTCGGGAGTATTCTGGGTTTGTTGCAGCAGGACCCGGAAGCCTACTTCCAGGCCGACACTGGCGGCGAGCTCAGTGCAGACGACATTGAGGCGATGATCCAGGCCCGAGCCGATGCGCGAAAGCAGAAAGATTTCGCCGAGGCGGACCGTATAAGGGATGAGTTGGCCGACAAAGGCATTATCCTGGACGACAGTCGCGAAGGCACCAGCTGGCGCAGGGGATGATGTCAACCAAAGGTCGTGTTGTTGGCGCGGGAATGACCTTGTAGGGAAATTCCCGTACAATACCGCCCTCGAATTATAACGGCCCTGACGGGTAAACCCGTAAAAAGGGCAGGGAATACAGTAACCCACTGAGGCAAACAACGATGACAGAACGCGTACAAGTCGGCGACCTTCAGGTCGCAAAGAACCTGTTCGATTTCGTTAATAACGAAGCAATTCCGGGCACGGGTGTCGACGCTGACAAATTCTGGGCCGAGTTCGACAAAATTGTTCACGAATTGGCTCCCCGCAACAAAGAGCTGCTCGCCAAGCGCGACGACATCCAGGAGAAAATGGACACCTGGAATCGTGACCACAAGGGCCAGAAGCTCGACATGGCCGAGTACAAGTCGTTCCTGAAGGATATCGGCTACCTGGTTGATGAGCCTGGCGACTTCAAAATTTCCACCTCAAATGTGGATCCGGAAGTGGCCACCATGGCGGGTCCCCAGCTTGTGGTTCCGGTGATGAACGCCCGTTTTGCACTGAACGCTGCCAACGCCCGTTGGGGTAGCCTTTACGACGCGCTGTACGGCACCGATGCGATCTCCGAGGAAAACGGCGCCGAGAAAGGCCGTGGCTACAACCCGGTTCGTGGTGCCAAGGTCATTGAATTTGCGCGCAACCTTCTGGACAGCTCCGCTCCGCTGGCTTCTGGCAGCCACAAAGACGCAGCCCGGTATCTGGTTGAGGGTGGCAAGCTGGTGGTCAAGTTGCAGAACGGTGAGTCTACCGGCCTGAAAGACGAGTCCGGCTTTGTGGGTTACACCGGCGCCGCCGATGCACCCACGGGCGTGCTGTTGGTCAAGAATGGCATGCATTTCGAGATTCAGGTCGATGCCAGCCACCCGATCGGGAAGGATGACGGGGCGCATGTAAAAGATGTGCTGATGGAGTCGGCTCTGACCACCATCATGGACTGTGAGGATTCTGTCGCTGCCGTGGATGCGGATGATAAGGCTCTGGCCTACCGCAACTGGTTGGGGCTGATGAAGGGCGATCTGGAAGAAACCTTCGAGAAAGGCGGCCAGCAAACCACCCGCAAGATGCACGGTGATCGTGCCTACACCAAGCCGGAAGGTGGAGAGCTGGTGCTGAAAGGCCGCAGCCTGATGTTTGTGCGTAACGTGGGTCACCTGATGACCAACCCGGCCATCCTGCTGAAAGACGGCAGTGAAGTGCCTGAGGGGCTGATGGACGGCCTCATGACCTCACTGATCGCGATTCACGACCTCAAGGGCACTGGAAAGCTGCAGAACAGCACCACCGGCTCGGTTTACATTGTTAAGCCGAAGATGCACGGGCCTGAAGAAGTGGCGTTTACCAATGAGTTCTTCGGTCGTGTTGAAGATGCGCTTGGTCTGCCGGCCTTCACCCTGAAAGTTGGCATCATGGACGAAGAGCGGCGCACCACCGTTAACCTCAAGTCCTGTATCCATGCCGCCAGGGAGCGTGCCGTATTCATCAATACCGGCTTCCTTGATCGTACGGGTGACGAGATCCATACCTCCATGGAATTGGGGCCGTTTATCCGCAAGGGGCCGATGAAGCAGGCTGCCTGGATTCAGGCCTACGAGCAGTGGAACGTGGACGTCGGGCTGGAAACCGGTTTCCGTGGTGTTGCCCAGATCGGTAAAGGTATGTGGGCCATGCCAGACCTGATGGCGGGTATGCTGGAAGCCAAGATTGGCCACCCGAAAGCCGGCGCCAATACCGCGTGGGTTCCATCACCAACAGCAGCTACGCTGCACGCCACCCATTATCATCAGGTGAGCGTTGCGGATATCCAGAAAGAGCTGGAAAGCCGCACCCGTGCCAACCTGGATGACATCCTGACCGTGCCTGTAATGGACGACCCGAAATCCCTGTCGGCGGAAGACATTCAGCAGGAGCTGGACAACAACGCCCAGGGTATTCTTGGTTACGTGGTGCGCTGGATCGACAGCGGTGTCGGTTGCTCCAAGGTTCCCGATATCAATGACGTGGGACTGATGGAAGACCGTGCTACCCTGCGTATCGCTTCGCAGTTGCTGACCAACTGGCTCTACCATGGCATCTGCACCGAAGAGCAGATCAACGAAACCATGAAGCGCATGGCAGCGGTGGTTGATCGCCAGAATGCGAACGACCCGTCCTACCGTGACATGGCGCCGGAGTTTGAGGGCAGCATTGCCTTCCAGGCCGCCATGGATCTGGTTCTCAAGGGCCGTGAACAGCCAAATGGCTATACCGAGCCGCTTCTGCACGCCTATCGTCTGAAGGCGAAAGAGAAGTACGGTCAGTAATCCGGGCCGGTGATAAAAAACCCCGCGAATGCGGGGTTTTTTTATGAGGCCAGATTAATCCTTGTGTAGCTCGTTCGCTGCATAGAGCGTGTTCTGTAGTAGCGTGGCAATGGTCATCGGCCCTACGCCTCCCGGAACCGGGGTGATGTAAGCAGCCCGCTCCGACGCCGCTGCGAAATCCACATCGCCACGCAGTTTGCCGTCTTCCATCCGGTTGATGCCCACATCAATCACCGTTGCTCCGGGCTTGACCCACTCGCCCTTGATCAGTCCTGGCTTTCCGACCGCGGCAATCAGAATGTCCGCTTCCCGCACAAATTTCTCGAGATTGTCGGTAAACCGGTGGCATATTGTGACTGTGGCGCCTTTGAGCAGCAGTTCCATGGTCATCGGGCGGCCGACGATGTTGGACGCACCCACAATAACCGCGTGCTGGCCCTTGTAAGGGGTGTCTACGCTGTCCAGCAGGGTGATAACGCCTGCGGGCGTGCAGGGTCTCAGGGCCGGTTTGCGCTGCATCAGGCGGCCGATGTTGTAGGGGTGGAAGCCGTCCACATCCTTGTCAGGGCGGATCTTTACCAGAATGGGGTCTGCGTCCATATGGTCGGGCAGGGGAAGCTGCACCAGGATGCCGTCTACGTCAGGGTTCTCGTTGAGCTCGTCGACCAGAGCTTCCAAAGCCTCCTGTGACGTGTCTTCCGGAAGGTCGTAGGAGAGCGACATGATGCCCGCCTCGTCACAGGCCCTGCGTTTATTGCCTACGTATACGTGCGAGGCCGGGTCATTGCCCACCAGTACCACAGCCAGACCGGGCGCACGAAGCCCCTGCTGTTTACGGGCCTCGGTTCCTGCCGCAACCTGTTGTCGCACAGAGGCGGCGATATCTTTTCCGTTGATCAGTTTGGCGCTCATGTCTTTGTCTTGTCGGTTGTGCGAAAATAAAGGCGCAGCATTGTCTCATGCTTGGGCTCCGTCGCCAATCGATGGGCGAAAACCCCAAATGCGTGTTGACGGACCGGTTCGGCGCCGGTAATATGCGCGCCAACTTTGCTGAGGTATCTGTTGTTCAGTTTAGACGGGGTATAGCGCAGTCTGGTAGCGCGCCTGCTTTGGGAGCAGGATGTCGGGAGTTCGAATCTCTCTACCCCGACCACTTTCTGGCCAGTCCAGGATATTGAACAGTCAGGTGGGCGAACGGTTTATGCGCTCGTAGCTCAGCTGGATAGAGCATCGGCCTTCTAAGCCGGTGGTCGCAGGTTCGAGTCCTGCCGGGCGCGCCATACCGCAGACGGTTTGATCCGTCCCGGAGACACCGAATCAGCAAAGTTAACCTGAAGTACCTGTTGGGGTCTGCCCGGCGGTAGTCTGGATGTGGTGGACGTAGCTCAGTTGGTAGAGCTCAGGATTGTGACTCCTGCGGTCGAGGGTTCGAACCCCTTCGTCCACCCCACTTTCCCGCTTACAGTGATGCGCAGCTCCTTTAGATTGAGAATTCCGATTTTTTTGCCTCGGTGGTGGAATTGGTAGACACGATAGGTTTAGGTCCTATTGCCGCAAGGCGTGGGGGTTCAAGTCCCTCCCGAGGTACCAAATCAAAAACCCCCTCAGAATTTCTGAGGGGGTTTTTTTGTGGGTTATAGAAAGTGGCCGGAAAAGGATTCTCGTGGCGTTGGCGCGCGCAACCCCCTTTCTTTTTACAGTTTAGTCCCCAACTCTCGTTCAAGATGACAGAGCGGTGAGGTTGCATTCCCTGAAACTGCCTGTAACAGGTGGATTCTCTCGGCACGGCAAACCGTGATAAACTACCCGCTTTTAAATTTACGTCCTTTTCAGGAAATTCGTCCTGAAATCGACTTTAGCTTTTATTTTCATTCACATACCGAACCTGTAATTTGAGGATCTTCCATGCAAGTGTCTGTTGAAACGACCTCCAACATCGAACGTCGGATGACAATCGGTGTGCCCGCCCAGGAAATCGACCAGGCGGTTCAGAAACGCCTGCAGGAAACCGCTCGCACGGTAAAGATGAACGGTTTCCGCCCGGGCAAGGTGCCCATGCGTGTGGTGAAGCGTCGTTTTGGTGACAGTGTCCGTCAGGAGATTGTCGGCGAGGTTATGCGCGACAACTATATCAAGGCGCTGCAGGAGCAGGACATCAACCCGGCGGGTTGGCCGAAGTTCGAGCCGAAAACCATGGAAGAAGGCAAGGACCTGGAGTTCGTGGCCATTTTCGAAGTATTGCCGGAAGTTGAGCTGGGTGACTTCAGCAAAATCTCCGTGGAAAAGCCGAAGGCCGAAATCACCGACAAAGACGTCGACACCATGATCGACAACCTGCGTCGCCAGCAGGCCACCATGAAGTCGGTCAAGCGCAAGTCCAAGAACAAGGATGTGGTGCTGATTGATTTTAAAGGCACGGTTGATGGTGAAGAGTTCGAGGGCGGTGCTGCCGAGAATCACAAGCTGACCCTTGGCTCAGGCCAGATGATTCCCGGTTTCGAGAAGGGCATTGTCGGCGGCAAGGCCGGTGAAGAGCTTGAAATCGAAGTGACCTTCCCCGAGGACTACCAGAACGAAGAGCTGGCGGGCAAGCCGGCTAAGTTCGACATCAAGATTCACGAGGTTCAGGAGCCGCAGCTTCCGGAGCTGGATGCTGAATTCTTCAAGAAATTTGGTATCGACGCTGAAGACGAAGCCACGTTCCGTGAAGAAGTGCAGAAGAACATGGAGCGTGAGCTCAAGCAGGCGGTCTCCAACAAGGTTAAGAATGACGTGGTTGAGGGGCTTCTGGAAAGCACCGAGCTCGACGTGCCCACGGCCCTGGTGGATCAGGAGATTGATCGCCTGCGCCAGGATGCGGTACAGCGGTTCGGCGGCCAGGTAGACTTCCAGCAGTTGCCCAAGGAAATCTTCGAAGAGCAGGCCCGTCGCCGTGTGAAAACAGGCCTTCTGTTCCAGGAAGTCGTCAAGCAGAACGACCTGAAGGCAGATCCTGCTAAAGTGGATGAAAAGATCCAGGAAATTGCGTCAACGTATGAACAACCTGAAGAGGTTGTGGCGCATTTCAACAGCAGCCCTGAACAGAAGCAGCAGATTGAGTCATCTGTTCTTGAAGATGCGGTTGTTGATCTGATTCTTGACCAGGCCAAGGTCAAGGAGAAGAAGCTGAAGTACGAAGAGGCTATCCAGGCCGGTCAGCAGCAGCGCTAAAGACGGCAGGGCTATTACAGATTGGCCCTGCATGCCTGGGAAGTAGAACAGCCGGTACGTCCGGCTGTTTTCATCTTGGCCCGGTGCTGGCACAGTAATAGCGATAAGAAAAACGAGGCGTAGCTGATTTATAAGCGGTGGCGAAAAAAACGCCACTCCATTGTCCAGAAGGAGTTCACGCGCATCATGACGCAGACACCAATTGATGGTCCCGCAATGGTTACCAATTCCGGCCTGGTACCAATCGTTATCGAGCAGACCGCACGAGGCGAACGTTCTTTTGACATCTTTTCCCGTCTGTTAAAGGAGCGGGTAATCTTCCTGGTGGGCCCGGTTGAAGACCATATGGCCAACCTGATTGTGGCTCAGTTGCTGTTCCTTGAGTCCGAGAACCCGGACAAGGACATTCATCTGTACATCAACAGCCCGGGTGGCTCCGTTACTGCGGGTATGTCTATCTATGACACCATGCAGTTCATCAAGCCCGATGTGGCCACGCTGTGCGTGGGTCAAGCTGCCAGCATGGGCGCTTTTCTGCTGGCTGGCGGTGCAGAGGGCAAGCGTGCCTGTCTGCCGAATTCGCGGGTTATGATTCATCAGCCGTTAGGCGGTTACCAGGGTCAGGCTACGGATATTGAGATCCACACACGTGAGATTCTGAAGATCCGTCACACCCTGAATTCCATCCTGGCCCATCATACCGGCCAGAAGCTGGACACCATCGCCAAGGATACAGACCGTGATAATTTCATGGATCCTCAGCAGGCGAAGGACTACGGGCTGATTGATTCTATACTTGATAAGCGTGTACCGAATAAATAATACTGAAGGTAATCGCAACATTCCCTGCCGGCGTATTGAGGTGAGTGCGCCGGCAAACCAAGCTCAGAGGTATTTCAATGGCAGATGAAAGAAACGGCAGGGGCGACGATAACGGCAAGTTGCTGTACTGCTCGTTTTGTGGAAAGAGCCAGCATGAAGTCCGTAAGCTCATTGCAGGGCCCTCGGTGTTCATCTGCGACGAGTGCGTCGATCTGTGCAACGATATTATCCGGGAGGAAATCCAGGAAAATGCACAGGAAGAGGCCAGTGATCGTCTTCCGACACCCGCTGAAATCCGCGACACGCTGAATGAATACGTGATCGGCCAGGACCGGGCCAAGGTGGTGCTGTCTGTAGCGGTTTATAACCACTACAAGCGCCTCCGCTACGGTGAGGGCAAGGCCGAGGTAGAACTTGGCAAGAGTAATATCCTGCTGATCGGCCCGACGGGTAGTGGTAAGACCCTGCTTGCCGAAACGCTGGCTCGGATGCTGAATGTTCCCTTCACGATTGCCGACGCAACCACGTTGACCGAGGCGGGCTATGTCGGTGAAGACGTCGAGAACATCATCCAGAAACTTCTGCAGAAATGCGACTACGATGTCGACAAGGCCCAGCGAGGCATTGTGTACATCGATGAAATTGACAAGATTTCCCGCAAGTCTGATAACCCGTCCATTACCCGGGATGTGTCCGGTGAAGGCGTTCAGCAGGCCCTGCTCAAGCTGATTGAGGGCACCGTGGCGTCCGTTCCTCCCCAGGGCGGCCGCAAACACCCGCAGCAGGAATTCCTGCAGGTCGACACCGGTAACATGCTGTTTATCTGCGGCGGCGCCTTTGCCGGCCTGGATAAGGTGATTCAGGAGCGCTCAGAGCGCAGCAGTATTGGTTTCTCTGCGCTGGTGAAGAGCCCGGACGACACCAAGAACACGGGCGATATCATTAAGGATGTCGAAACCGAGGACCTGGTCAAGTATGGCCTTATCCCGGAGTTCGTCGGTCGTTTGCCGGTGGTGGCGACTCTGACGGAACTGGATGAAGAGGCGCTTGTCCAGATACTGACTGAGCCCAAGAACGCTCTGACCAAACAGTACCAGAAGCTGTTTGACATGGAAGGCGTGGAACTGGATTTTCGTGAAGACGCGTTGCGGGCTGTTGCTCGCAAAGCCATGGAGCGCAAAACCGGCGCCCGTGGTCTTCGTTCCATCATGGAGGCGACATTGCTGGACACCATGTATCAGATACCGTCTGAACATGATGTCTCCAAGGTGGTGATTGACGAGAGCGTCATCAGCGGCCAATCCGAGCCCTTCAAGATTTATGCGAGCAGCGACCACGCCAAGGCGGTACCGGAAGATTGATGCTCCGGTCAGTCGGCGTTTAAAAAGGGCGGAAACGCCCTTTTTTTATGCCCGCACCGTGCCGGGAAATGGTGCCTGGGCGCGTAAAAAGATTGCAATTTTTGCTGTCGCCCCAATGAAGGGTGATATGCTGAATCAAACATCGTCAGAGGATTTTCTATGACCCTGATACCTGAAGAGTCCGTGCAAGAATACCCGCTGTTGCCGCTGAGAGATGTGGTGGTGTTCCCGCACATGGTGGTGCCGCTGTTTGTGGGCCGGGAAAAGTCCATACAGGCACTGGAAGCGGCCATGGAGGGCAACAAGGAAATCCTGCTGGTGGCTCAGAGAGATGCGTCGACGGACGAACCGGGGCCGGATGATGTGTTTGCCATGGGTACTGTAGCCACAGTATTGCAAATGCTCAGGTTGCCGGATGGCACCGTCAAGGTCCTGGTTGAGGGCAACGCCCGTGCAACCGTTACCGGCATCGCTGAAGGCGAGTATCTCGCCGGTACGGCCATGCTGATGGATGAGGACTCGCTGCCAGCCAGGGAAGAGGAAGTACTGGTCAAAACCCTGATGGACGAGTTCGAGAAGTACGTGAAGCTCTCCAGGAAGGTGCCCTCGGAAGTCTCCAATGCGCTGACCGGCATCAATGAGCTTGAGCGCCTTGCAGACACCATGGCAGCCCATCTGGAGCTGAAGATTCCCGAGAAGCAGGAGCTTCTTGAAGCCCTCGAGATTCGCCAGCGCGTTGACTTGCTGCTGGGCAAGCTGGACGGCGAAATTGACCTGATCGAAGTTGAAAAACGCATCCGCGGCCGCGTCAAGAAACAGATGGAGCGGAGCCAGCGGGAGTACTATCTCAACGAGCAGATGAAAGCCATCCAGAAAGAGATGGGCAGCCTCGGTGAGGGCAACAACGATTTTGAAGAGCTTGAGCAAAAGCTGGAGGAAGCCGGCCTGCCCGAAGAGGCCCGCAAGAAAACCGAAGCGGAACTGAACAAGCTCAAGATGATGTCACCGATGTCTGCAGAGGCAACGGTGGTGCGTGGTTACATCGACTGGATGCTGGCCATTCCCTGGAAAAAACGCAGCCGTGTTCGTCACGATATAGAGAAGGCCCGCGACATCCTGGACGAGGATCACTACGGCCTGGATGAAGTGAAGAAGCGCATCCTGGAGTATCTGGCGGTTCAGAGCCGGGTGAAAAAGGTGAAGGGCCCGGTTCTCTGTCTGGTAGGCCCTCCCGGTGTTGGCAAGACCTCTCTTGGCCAATCGATCGCTCGCGCGACCAATCGCAAGTACACGCGTATGGCGTTGGGCGGCGTCCGTGATGAAGCGGAGATTCGTGGCCACCGCAAAACCTACATTGGTGCCTTGCCCGGCAAGTTGCTTCAGAAGCTGTCCAAGGTGGGTGTGAAGAACCCATTGTTCCTGTTCGACGAGATCGACAAGATGGGCATGGACCATCGTGGCGACCCGGCATCAGCGTTGCTGGAAGTGCTCGACCCGGAACAGAACCACACCTTCAACGACCATTACCTGGAGGTCGATTACGATCTCTCCGACGTGATGTTCGTGTGCACGTCGAACTCCATGGACATTCCGCCGGCGCTGCTGGACCGCATGGAGATTATTCGTATCCCCGGGTACACCGAGGACGAGAAGGTCAACATTGCGCTGAAGTATCTGTTGCCCAAGCAGGTCAAGGCCAATGGTCTTCGTAAGAACGAACTCGACATGCCGGAGCAAACGCTTCGTGACCTGATTCGCTACTATACCCGTGAGGCCGGCGTACGCGGCCTTGAGCGTGAGATCGCCAAGATCTGCCGCAAAGTGGTGCGGGATCACGTTGAAAGCGGTGACAAGGCTTCTGTGACGCTCTCGCCCGAGATGCTTGAGGACTATTCCGGCGTCAAGAAGTTCAAGTATGGCCTCGCCGAGGAGAAGAATCAGGTCGGACAGGTGACAGGCCTTGCCTGGACCCAGGTCGGTGGTGAGCTGCTGACTCTCGAATGCGCATTGACCAAAGGCAAGGGACGGGTGGTCAAGACCGGCTCCCTGGGTGATGTGATGCAGGAGTCTATCCAGGCCGCCCTGACAGTGGTCAGAAGTCGCGCACTGGGGTTGGGTATCAGTGACGATTTCCATGAAAAGCACGATCTGCACGTTCACGTTCCTGAGGGCGCAACGCCAAAAGATGGTCCTAGCGCCGGTATCGGCATGTGCACGGCACTGGTTTCTTCATTGACCCAGATTCCGGTTCGGGCCGATGTAGCGATGACCGGCGAGATCACCCTGAGGGGCCGCGTGCTGGCCATCGGCGGCCTCAAGGAAAAGCTTCTGGCGGCGCACCGGGGTGGCATCAAGACGGTGATTATCCCGGATGAAAATGTTCGTGATCTCAAGGAGATACCGGAGAACATCAAGGAATCACTGGAGATCCGTCCGGTCAAATGGATTGACGAGGTTCTGGACATTGCGCTGGCCTATCCGCCCGAACCGCGCGCCGAAGATTCGTCCTCGAAACCGGGTGCAGGTAAGCCCCGTGACGAAGACGGTGACGCTGCAGAGCGCATAAATACACATTAAACC
>OFKW01000064.1_pt1 | contig 17779 bp, 16 predicted proteins | sample 1540671 | NCBI WGS metagenome assembly OFKW01 (sample SAMEA104347421, study PRJEB22522) | marine metagenome | biome: marine biome; feature: marine water body; material: sea ice | collected 2015-09-16T00:00:00Z | depth 0.1 m
TTTTGAAGTCCGGCGCCAGTTGCTTCATCAGCCACAGCACTTCCAGGTTGCGATGGCACTCCTTTTCCAGTCGCCGGGTGCTGCTGGTCTGATTCAGGTAAGCGTAGATGTAGAGCTTGAGCAGATCGCCGGGGTGATAAGGGCGCCGGCCAGTGTCAGCCGTCTGCGCCTTCCGGAACCCCATCTCCGACAGGTTCAGGGAATCCACAAATGCATCAATGACGCGAACCGGGTGATCGTCGGGGACGTAATCTTCAACGCTGGGCGGAAGCAACAGCGTCTGACTTCGAGGAGTGCCTTCCAGATGTCTCATAAAAAATAACCGCGAGCCATGTCGCGGTTATTTTGCCAGCTTCGGAGGCTGTTTTCACACAGCCTCCGCGGGCCTGCCTTTTTTGTGCTGCTCTATATACTCGCTTACAGGTTTTCTATCCGGCCTGGATCAAGAACAAACGGGTTTTCGTTACCCTGGATGTCGGCCACCTGGCGATGGCGGACAAGCTCCCGGTCATCCGGTGGATCGATCTGATTCCAGCTCTTGAACACCCGGGAAGCGCCTGCCCAGGGCAGGTCATAGGTGTCCACCATATAGGCAACCGTGCGGGCGATATCGCCTTTTACCTTTTGCGGGGGTTCAAAAAACTGCGCGCTCTCGCGAATTCCGCACTCGTCCGGGCTGCTTGCGTTGCCCAATTCTTCGTAAATCGCGTTTCTCCGGGACATTTCAATGCGACTGCGCACGGGAACCATGTTATGAAGGTCCGATGCAATCTGCCGGTATCTGTCGTCATTGTCGCATTGGCTGCTGGTGCCACACCCAAGTGCATTGCGAACTTCCGCCAGAGGGTATACATAGCCTTCCGTAAGGACAAAGCCTTTACTCTTGAAGGGTGTATCACAGAAGAAGGAGTTGCCGCCCTGGGCATACAGGTTGCCCCAGAACTCGTTTTTTACAACGGTGTCCGGGTCACTGAAGCGGGTGTTCTGGCTGATGACGAGAGACGGGATAAGCAAGGCCGCCAGTGCGACCAAAACAACGTTTTTAGTTTTCATAGGCCATTTATACCTCTCAGCGCGTGACAGCGCCTTTGCTGATCGGGCCAGGAAGGGAAGTGGTTAGATCTGGCCGGTCAGAAAAATGACGGTTTATTCATTTATAATTGAGAAGTATGACACAGAGGCTCCAAAGGGAGAGAGCCTCTGTGTGGCTATTTGTTGCATTATGTTAACTGGTTAACACTTCACTTCTTTCGGTTGCGTAGATTCTGGTAACCCTTTCTCAAATCTTCGCCCAGCTTATGAGCGGTCTGGCGAGCCTCTTTTGATGCATCTTCGGCGTCGTGAAGGATGTGATCGAGTTTGTTCCGAAACCGTTCCCAGTCCTTCTCCAGATCGTCCCACTCGTCTTTCACGTCTTCATGGGCCAGATGCATCTGAACCCGTGCTTCGTCACGGTACTGTTTAATCTTTTCGGACAGTTTTTTCAGTTCGTCCTGGAAGCTCATATCACGCACCTCCTTTAACAGTTAACAACTATACGATGCTACTGAATATCGAAAACTGTCAAGCCGGATGACGGCCATTTCGCGGAGTCAGGCGGGCCTTGCAAGCAAGGTGATCAGGTCTTGCAGGTAGTGCCAGGGGGAGAGCGTATCAAAGCCTTTGGCGGCCCTGTCGGTGGTGCTGCATAGTTCCAGTGCGGTATTGAGCTGGTGGCGGTTCAGGCGTCTCGCCGCTTGTTCAACGGCTTTTGCGCGCTGGGGCTGGAACACGCCGCGCTTCTTCAGGAAGCCGGCGGTATTCTCCCGTTTGGCAGCGGCGATATTCAGCTCCATGGTGAGGTTCAGGTCCCGTGTCAGCACCGCCAGCAATCCCAGCGGGTTCTCGCCTTCCTGCTGCAGTACCCCGACGATTTTGCGAGCGTGGGCGGCCCGGCCAGCGAGGAGTTCTGTCACCAGCTCAAAACCGTTGAAGCGGGAGCTGTCCTGAACAGCCTGTTCGACGGTGTCTTCGTCGATGGTGGCGCCGGTGCCCAATAACGCCAGGCGATCCAGTTCCTGACTTGCCGCCAGGAGGTTGCCCTCGAGGCGTTCCGCCAGGATGTCCAGTGCGCCGCGGGTAAGGCTGAGGCCATGGTTGCGAGCCCGCTGTTGCAGCCAACCCGGGAATTTATCAGTATCAATGGGCCATACTGGCACGTGTACACCTTTGTCCTGCAATTCCTTGTACCACTTCCGGCGGGTTTCGGCGGCATCCAGCCGTGCGCTGATCAGTAGCAGCACAATGTCGTCAGGAGGATTCTGCAGCACGCTTTCAAGAACGGCGCGGCCATCACCCAATTTGCCGGTAGGCAGGTGTATTTCGATACGGCGTTTTTCGGCAAACAGCGATAGCGCACCAAACTCCTCGCCCACGCGGTTCCAGTCCAGCTGCTGGTCGGCGTGGAAGGTTACACGGTCCTGATAGCCCGCTTCCCGCGCAGTCTTCCGGATCTGGTCGCAGCATTCCTGAACCAGTAGGGGCTCATCGCCTGACACCAGGTAGACAGGTGACAGGCCTTTCTGGAGAAGCTGGGGTAGCTGGTGGGCCTGGGTCTTCATGGTTGGCCACTGTCTTGATCGCGGGTCTGTTCCGCTTCCTGTTTCAGCCGGTCTATGCGATCCCGGTCAAGGGGCGCCAGGCGAAAGATAATTTGCTGGGCCAGTCGGTCATAGAGTTGCTCCTGGAGGGCTTCTTCTTCCCGTTGCTTGGCCAGCACATTGGATTCGTCGTAGCGATAGGTTTCGCTGCTATTCAAGTCGGTTGGGGCGATCAGAGGAACCTGGTCGGAAGTCAAAACCTCAATATCGACCGTTTGCCGCAACGTATACTCGGCAGCCGCGGCGCGCACGGTGATGGCACTGGCACGACGTTCCCGGCGGAAATTGCTGATGTTGAGCACGTAATCGGCTTTTTCGGAGGGCTGAAGGTCGATGTTGCCCAGAGACAGCTGTTCCTTCACCGAGCCACACAGCTGTTCTGGCACATCGCCGGAACAATCAACAGCCAGCGGCTGCAATGCGGATGACACCGGCGGGGCGCCCCGTAGCTGAAACCCGCATCCTGACACCAGAAGTGACAGGGCGAGGCCAGCCGGAAGTACCTTGGGGAGGCTCGCCAGGAGGTTCATATCAGTTCGCCACCACGTTCACCAGTTTACCGGGCACAACGATGACCTTTCGCACGGTTTTGCCTTCGGTGAAACGGACAACGTTCTCGTTCTCGAGTGCCAGAGCTTCCAGTGCGCTCTTCTCGATGTTCGCTGGGACGTCGGCTTTTGCCCTGACTTTGCCATTCACCTGCAGGACAACCTGAATCTCGCTGCGAACCATGGCGTCCTTGTCCGCCTCCGGCCAGGGTGCGTCAACCACAGGCTCGTCGTGACCCAGTGCGTGCCACAACTGGTGACAGATATGGGGAACGATTGGTGACAGGACGAGTACCGCGGTATCCAGCGCTTCCTGGCGAACCGCCAGGCTCTGGGGCTCATTGTCGGTCAGTTTGCTGACATCGTTGAGCAGTTCCATCACCGCTGCGATGGAGGTGTTGAACGTCAACCGTCGGCTGACATCGTCGCTCACCTTGGCAATAGTCTCATGGGTCTTGCGACGAAGATTGCGCTGACCTTCACTGAGGCCGGTGGTATCCAGGGCAGGAACCATTCCGCTTTCAGTGTGTTCGCTGACCATACGCCACAGGCGTTTGAGGAAACGGTGGGCACCCTCAACACCGCTGTCGGACCATTCCAGTGACTGCTCTGGAGGCGCCGCAAACATCATGAATAGACGCACGGTATCGGCACCGTGCTCATCGATAATAGCCTGGGGGTCAATGCCGTTGTTCTTGGATTTGGACATCTTGGTGACACCACCGGCCACCACCGGTTGTCCGTCGTCCTTGTGAACGGCCCGCACGACCTGACCCTTGTCGTCTTTCTCAGTAACGACATCCGCTGGCGAGATCCAGATTTTTGCACCGTTATCGTCTTCACGATAATAGGTTTCGGCCAGCACCATGCCCTGGCACAGAAGGCGGTTAAAGGGCTCGGAACTGTTGACCAGCCCCACATCCCGCAGCAGCTTATGGAAGAAGCGCGCATAAAGCAGGTGCAGAATGGCGTGCTCGATGCCGCCGATATATTGATCCACCGGCAGCCAGTAGTTGGCGGCAGCCGGGTCCAGCATGCCCTTGTCGTAGTTGGGGCTGCAGAAGCGGGCGTAGTACCAGGACGACTCCATAAAGGTGTCAAAGGTGTCTGTTTCCAGCGTGGCCGGCTGGCCTTCAAAGCTGGTCTTTGCCCATTCCGGATCTGCCTTGATGGGAGATTGGACGCCGTCCATCTCCACGTCTTCGGGCAGTGTGATCGGCAACTGATCGTCCGGTACCGGGCGTTCGGTGCCATCGTCCAGGGTCATCATCGGAATTGGTGCGCCCCAGTAGCGTTGGCGCGACACGCCCCAGTCCCGCAGGCGATAGTTGACCGTGCGCTTGCCAATACCGCTTTCTTCCAGATGATCGGCGATTGCGTCAAACGCCTCGGCACTGGTCAGGCCGTTGTATTTTCCAGAGGATACCAGAACACCTTTTTCGGTGAAGGCACGCTCCTGAACGTCGATCTCGCGGCTGTCCGTGGCGGCGATAACCTGCTTGATGGGCAGGCGATACTTGAGCGCGAACTCGTGGTCACGGTCATCATGGCCAGGCACCGCCATCAATGCGCCAGTGCCATACTCCATGAGCACGAAGTTGGCGACGTAAACGGGAATCTCTTCCTGCGTCAGCGGATGAATGGCCTTGTAACCGGTATCAATGCCTTTCTTTTCCATGGTTGCCATATCGGCTTCGGCAACCTTGCTGTTACGGCACTGCTCGACAAACTCAGCGACCTCGCGATAGCGCTCGGAAGCGGCCTTGGCAATGGGGTGCTCGGCGGCCACGGCCATGTAAGTCACGCCCATGAGCGTGTCCGGGCGAGTGGTGTAGACGTCCAGCGCGTCCTCGCGGCCTTTGAGGGGGAAGGTCAGCTCGGTACCCACGGATTTGCCAATCCAGTTACGCTGCATGGTCTTGACCTGCTCAGGCCAGTCCTCCAGCTCGTCCAGATCATTCAGCAATTCTTCGGCGTAGTCGGTAATGCGGATAAACCACTGGGGAATCTTTTTCTGCTCGACCAACGCGCCGGAGCGCCAGCCACGGCCATCAACCACCTGTTCATTGGCCAGCACCGTCTGGTCGATTGGGTCCCAGTTGACGGTGGACATCTTCTTGTACACCAAGCCTTTTTCGTAAAGGCGGGCGAAGAACCATTGCTCCCAGCGGTAATAATCCGGTTTGCACGTCGCCAGTTCGCGGTTCCAGTCGTAACCGAAGCCTAATTGCTTGAGCTGGTTTTTCATGTAGGCAATATTGGCGTGGGTCCACTTCGCCGGCGCAGTCTTATTGGCAATGGCGGCGTTCTCAGCGGGCAGACCGAACGCGTCCCAGCCCATGGGCTGCATGACGTTCTTGCCCTGCATACGCTGGTAGCGGGAAATGACGTCGCCGATGGTGTAGTTGCGCACGTGCCCCATGTGCAGTTTGCCGCTGGGGTAGGGGAACATGGACAGGCAGTAGTATTTGGGTTTGCCCGGTTCTTCCTTCACCGTAAACGTGTTGTTTTCTTCCCAATAGGTACGGGCTTGTTGTTCAACATCGCGCGGATTGTATTGCTGGTCCATTCCTGCCATTACCAAAGTTACCCTTTATCAGACCGTATCAAAAAAGATGTGCGAAGAGGCCGGACATTCTAACGCACACAAGGCTTAACAGGTAGTCTGCCAATTTGCCGATACTGTGCCATGCTTGGGGTTATGGTGGAGGGAAGAGCGGGTATGGCTGTCCAGGGCACGCTGTAAATACGTCCCTGTACGCTTGACAAAAACATCCATGTTTTTGACATCCCTGGACAGCCATACCCGCTCTGCCCCGGACCCTGGGAGTCAGGCTTAAAAGGCAACTGCCAATGTCTGGTGTCGGGGTGTCGGTTGCCTTTGCGGGACTGTCTGCAGCATGGATGCTGCAGTCAAGCTTACATGGACGTATTTACAGCGTGTCCCGCAAAGGCAACCGACACACCGGCGCGGCACCTGTAACCCGGTATAAGGAGCTGTCATGACCGAACCAGAACGCAATCATCTCTCAGGCAGGGCTCTCGAGGCCTACGACCGCATGCTGGAACGGGTCCAGACCCGGCTCAGTGATATGGAGAATACCACTCGCGATACCCTTAAAGAGGAAATCGAGCGGGCGGTGGAGTTTGAGTATGAACTGGCAGAGATGACCCGCGAAGAAGCGGACCTGCTTGGCGCGTATCTGCAGCGGGACCTCGAACACCTGCTGCATTTCGTGGAAGAAACCGGCGAAGGTCTGAAGGAATGGTTGCAACTGGATATCTCACTGCTGGAGCACCAGTTGGCGGATATGCTGTTCTCGGTAGCGGATAAAACCCGACTGGATACGCTGGAGCTGAACCAAAAACTGGAAAACCAAGAGCCCAGCCAGTATATCAGCGGCGAAGTGGCCACGGCCGGCATGTTCAAATGCCTGAACTGCAGCCACATGCGCTGCCTGACTGCCACCAGCCATCTGGAGCCCTGTGACGCCTGCGGTTCCCACTACTACGAACGCGTCACCAGCCGCTGGCCACGGAAGTCAGAATAGGCATAGGTAGACTAGGGGAGTCCAGCACAGAGCCAGAACGGCCATGGGGTGGGGGTCCCTTTTCTGCCAGAAAAAGGTGTCCGAGCGCAGCGAGTTCTTTTTCCAAAGAAAAGAGACCCCCACCCCGTGGCCAGGCACCAGAGTCCAGGCTACTCAGTTACGGGGAATCACCCGCTCCCGAACAAACACAATAAGAATCGCCGCCAGCGTCAGCACCGGCCAGGACCCGGATTGCATGTAGGGCGTATTGCCCTCCGCCGCATAGACCTCGCCAGTCATCACCGCACGCTCAAACTGCGGGATGGTTTCGGTGATCTGGCCCTTCTCGTCAATAATGGCCGTTACACCATTATTCGTGCCTCTCAGCATATAACGACCGGTTTCCAGTGCACGCATGCGGGCGATCTGTAGGTGTTGCAGCGGGCCAATGGAATCGCCGAACCAGCCATCGTTGCTGATGGTCAGCAGCATGCCACTGTTGCGGGCATTGGTGGCGACGAAGTCCGGGTAGGCCACTTCGTAGCAGATAAACGGCATGATCCTGATGCCATTGGCCTCAAGCGGCGACTGATTGGCAGGGCCGCGACTGAAACTGGACATGGGCAGGTCAAAAAAGCCGATCAGACCGCGAAGCCACTGCTGGAGCGGCACATACTCACCGAAAGGCACCAGCTTCTGCTTATGGTAGATGCCGCCGCCGCTACCGATGGCCATGATGCTATTGTGATACGTAAAGTCTTCAATACGGTCACTGAAGCCGTACCAGGGGATGCCGGTAATCAGTGTGCTGCTCTCTCCCAGTTCCTCACCGATGTGGTCGATGATTTTGCCAGCCTGGTCCTGGGGAATCGGAATAGCGGTTTCCGGCCACAGAATCAGGTCGGTATCCCAGTGGTCTTCGGTCAGCTCCAGGTATGCGACGATCTGGTCCCGGAGGAAGTCCGGGTCCCACTTGATTTGCTGGGGAATGTTGCCCTGCATTGCTACAAACGTGGTTGGTTCTGTCTGCAGGGTCGTCCATTGTGCCTGGGAGAAGGCCGGGCCGGTTACCCAGGGCAGCAGCACCACACCAGCGACGAGCGCCGTGCTGGCATGGCGGGCTTTCCGGGCCAGCCACCAACAGCCTGGAATTGCGCAGCCGGTTACCGTCACCCAGAACGTAAGCCCATGAACGCCCGTTAAGGGGGCGAAGCCGCCCAGAGGCCCATCAACGTGGGCGGTGCCCAGATACAGCCAGGGAAACCCTGTCAGTAGCCAGCCCCGGACCCAGTCACAGAGTATCCACACCGCGGGAAACAGGATCAGCCGCCTGACCGTGTTGTTCCTGGCAAGTTTGCCCCAGGCCCAGAACGCCAGGCCATGGAAAAGCGCAAGCCCCGCCACAAAAATTACGGTCAGGATGAACGCTAGAGGAACGGACGTATTGCCGTGTTCACTAATGCTGATGTAGACCCAGCTTGCGCCGGTGCCGAACAGCCCCAGCCCCACCAGCCAGCCTGCCCGGAACAGCTTTTGCGGGGCCAGCGGCAGGCAGCAAAGCAGTATTAGCGCGACCGATAATGGCCCCAGCCACCACCAGTGAAAGGGCGAGAAGGTGAGTGTCTGCAACGCACCTGCGATAAGCAGGGTGGCCGCTCGCAACCAGGCATGCTCGGAAAGGGCGGACGTCAGCGCGGAGGTTTGGGCTGTCGTATTACTGGTCATCACCACGGGTTACCTGCAGCAGACGGATGACACGGTTATCAGCGTTGGCAATGGTGAACTGCAACCCGCCAAACTCAACCGATTCGCCCCGTCTGGGCAGATGGCCGAATTCCTTGAGCACAACGCCACCAATGGTGTCGAACTCCTCTTCGTCCAGCTCGGTTTCGAAAAATTCGTTAAAGTCGTCGATGGGGGTAACTGCTTTCACGGCGTAAGTACCATCGCCTCGGGCCTTGATATGGGTTTCCTCGTCGAAGTCATGTTCGTCTTCGATTTCGCCCACGATCTGTTCCAGCACGTCCTCAATGGTGATCAGGCCGGCTGTGCCCCCATATTCATCAACCACAATGGCCATGTGGTTGCGGGTTTCCTTGAACTCTTTTAATAGCTGGTTCAGGCGCTTGCTCTCCGGTACGAACGTGGGAGGGCGAAGAATCTCGCGGATGCGGGTCCAGTTGAGGTCGTTGTTCAGGGCCAGAGGGAGCAGATCCTTGGCGAGCAGCACACCAATCACATCGTCCTGGCTGTCGCCAATGACCGGGAAGCGGCTGTGGGCCGATGAAATGATTTCGCCCAGGAACTCTTTTGGGTCCTGGGATGCCTTGACGGTGACCATCTGGGAGCGGGGAATCATGATTTCATCCACCCGCATGTCGATCACCTGCATGGCACCTTCGATGATGCTCATGGCATCGGTATCGATGATGTCCTGGGACTCGGCGTCCCGCAGGATTTCCAGCACGTCCTCGACGGACTCAGGCCCGCTGGAGAAGGCCTGTGATATACGCTCCAGCCAGGACTTGTTGCTGCCCTGACTGCGACTCGACTGATCGTCGTTCATGAGTCTTTTTCCGTTTCCTCTGTCTCGTAAGGATTGCTGAACCCGAGCTGCGCAAGCAGCCGGATCTCGAGGGCTTCCATGACCTCGGCATCATTGTCTTCAATGTGGTCGTAGCCCTGAAGGTGCAGCATACCGTGCACCACCATATGGGCCCAGTGTTCCGTCAGTGTTTTATGTTGCTCGGCTGCTTCTTTTTCAACAACCGGGGCACAAATGATCAGATCACCGGCCAACGGAACCGTTATACCGGCTGGCGCCTCAAATGGGAAGGACAGTACATTGGTTGGCCCTGATTTCCCGCGATACTGGCTGTTCAGCTCGGCGCTCTCATCACTGGCAACGATACGGATTGTCACCTCGGATGGATGTTCATCCAACCATGCCGCCTGGGCCCAGCGCTCAAATTCAAAGTCTTCTGGCACCCCGGGCGCTTCGATGGCCCGCTGCAAGTCCACTGTCAGTTCACTCACTGGCCTGTGGCGCTCCCGTCGTCAAAGGAATCGTAAGCCTCGACAATCCGCTGCACCAATGGGTGACGCACCACATCGCGGGCCTCGAACCGTGTGAAGCCAATGCCGGACACCTTGCTCAGCACACCGGCCGCATGGATCAGGCCGGAATTCTGCCCGCGGGGAAGATCCACCTGGGTGGTGTCACCGGTGATCACCGCGGTGGAGCCAAACCCGATCCGTGTCAGGAACATCTTCATCTGCTCGCGGGTGGTGTTCTGGCTCTCATCCAGGATGATGAACGAATTATTGAGCGTGCGGCCGCGCATGAAGGCTAGCGGCGCGATCTCAATCACGCTTTTTTCGATCAGCCGCGTCACATGATCAAAGCCCAGCATTTCGTAGAGGGCGTCGTAGAGGGGGCGCAGGTAAGGGTCCACCTTCTGGGCCAGGTCACCCGGCAGGAAGCCGAGCTTTTCGCCGGCTTCCACCGCCGGCCGGACGAGCAGGATGCGCTTCACCTGTTCGTCTTTCAGTGCCTCAACCGCGCACGCCACCGCCAGCCAGGTCTTGCCGGTACCGGCGGGGCCAATGCCAAAATTCACATCGTGGGTACGGATGTTGTGCACGTATTTCTGCTGGTTCTCGCCTCTGGGCTTGGCCTGCAGTTTCGGGGTTTTGATGACGGTGACGGCGCCCTTGTATGGGACGTCATCCGGCAGCCGTTCGAATCCGGTCTCGCGGATAAACAGATGAACCATGTCCGGCGAGATATCATCGTTGGCTTCGGTTTCCCGATACAGGTGCCGGACAACTTCAGTGGCGGCGGCCACGTGTTCAGTTTCACCTTCCACCCGGAAATGATGGCCACGGCGGCCAATCTTGACGTTCATGCGCCGCTCAATGTGCTTCAGGTGCTCATCGAACTGGCCGCAAAGGGTGGTCAGCCGGCGTTGGTCTACCGGGTGTAGGTCGAATTGTCGGTGATCGTTGGCGTTCAAAAGTGCTCCGTTTGTTTACTCCCGTGGATTCAGGGAGCGGGTATGTCATGAATTGTGCAATCGGGCGCTGGCCGGAGGACTATTCCAAAAAACGCCCGTGAATACGTCCATGTAGGGCTCGGTCGCGCCATCCTTGGCGCTCCACGTTTTTGGAATAGTCCTCCGGCCAGCGCCCTTATTCAACTATGTGCAGGCCCGCTTGTTTAAATACAAGACCATTTGCACGCTGAAGACACGAGAAGAAGTTGCGGAGAGTGGTGGGGACCTCCTCCCAAAAATGTGCGGAGCCATGGATGGCGGAGCCCAAGCGCACATGGATGTGCTTGTAGCGTTTTTTGGGAGGATTTACCCACCACTCGCCAATCACCAAACCCCAGACGAATTGGGCCAAGGTTTAATACATCCCGGAACCCACAGGAACCCCGCGAAGAGAATTAGGCAGAGCCTCCCGAATCTCCACATCAATAAAGTGCCCAACCACCTCCGGATTCTCATGCCGGAAATTTACAATACGGTTGTTCTCGGTACGGCCCGCGTATTCACCGGGGTCCTTCTTGGACAGGCCCGTCACCAGAATACGCTGTGTCGTGCCCACCATCTTGCGGCTGATATCCATCACATTCTGATTCAGCCGGTCCTGGAGAATGCTCAGGCGCTGTTTCTTCACCTCCAGTGGCGTGTCATCCGGCAGGTCCGCCGCCGGAGTGCCGGGCCGGGCGCTGTAGATGAAGCTGAACGACATATCGAAGCCAATATCGTTGATCAGCTTCATAGTGTCCTCGAAATCCTTCTCGGTTTCGCCCGGGAAGCCAATGATGAAATCCGAGGAGAAACTGATGTCCGGTCGGATCTTGCGCAGACGGCGGAGTTTCGACTTGTACTCCAGAGCTGTATGGCCGCGCTTCATGGCTGCCAGTATCCGATCTGAGCCACTTTGCACCGGCAAGTGCAGGTGGCTGACCAGCTCTGGTACCTGCTCATAGGCTTCGATCAGCGAGTCGGAAAACTCCACCGGGTGTGAGGTGGTATACCGGATACGGTCAATGCCGTCGATGGTGGCGATCAGGGTCACCAGCTCCGCCATGTCCATCACGTCGCCATCGTGGGTCTCGCCACGGTAGGCGTTCACGTTCTGGCCCAGCAGGTTCACCTCACGTACGCCCTGGCTGGCCAGGTGGGCGACTTCCGCGATCACGTCGTCCACCGGGCGACTGACTTCCTCGCCACGGGTGTAGGGCACCACGCAGAAGGTGCAGTATTTGCTGCAGCCTTCCATGATGGAGACAAACGCCGAAGGGCCGTCCGCGCCGGGATCAGGCAGGTTGTCGAACTTCTCGATCTCCGGGAAGCTGACGTCTACCACGCCAACACCGTTACCCTTGGCGCGGACTTCGGTGATCATATCCGGCAGACGATGCAGGGTTTGCGGCCCGAAGACCATGTCCACGTAGGGTGCCCGGTCGATGATCGCCTGGCCTTCCTGGCTGGCAACGCAACCGCCCACGCCGATGATCAGGTCCGGTTTGCTGTTTTTCAGTTTCTTCCAGCGACCCAGTTGGTGGAACACTTTTTCCTGCGCTTTTTCGCGGATTGAGCAGGTGTTCAGCAACAGGATGTCGGCGTCGTCCGGCGAGTCGGTCATTTCGACGGTTTCGCCGGTGCGAAGCAGGTCTGCCATGCGTGATGAGTCGTACTCGTTCATCTGGCAGCCATGGGTCTTGATGTACAGCTTCTTGGCCATGATTCTCAACGTGCTTGGTGTGTGATTTGCGCCGGGAGGTTGGGAGTGGCGCTTAAAAAAGTTAGCTGCACATTATAACGGGGTGATCAATCGGCAACCACCTTTGTCTCGGCAATCCTCTAAATCGCTTGTGGTAGTATTGGTTTTTCCAATTTTTTAGAACGCTCAAACAATCATGACTCCCGAACGCCTGGCCCGAATCAAACAAACCCTGAATACTCGCCAGCCCGATCTCAGCGTCCTCACCGACCAGGTCCACAAACCCCGCAATCTGTCGGCCATCATCCGCTCCTGCGATGCCTTTGGTCTTGCCAGCATGCACGTGGTCTGGCCGCGGGAAGGTTTCCGTGCCTTCCGAAAAACCGCCGGTGGCAGCTACAACTGGGTCACCACCCACACGCACCCGACAATGGATGAGGCGGTTTCGGAGCTGAAAGGGCAGGGGCACAAACTCTACGCCGCCCAACTGTCGGACAGAGCGATTGATTACCGGGAAGCGGATTTCACCGTGCCCTGCACGGTGATCATGGGTAATGAAGTAGATGGTGTCAGCGACAGCGCTGCCGAACAGGCCGACGAGCACATTGTGATCCCCATGATGGGCATGGTGGAGTCCCTTAACGTGTCGTCCGCCTGTGCGATTATTCTGTCCGAAGCACAACGGCAGCGGAAACAGGCAGGCCTTTATGAGCGACAGAGATTGCCGGATGATGAGTACAACCGTCTGCTGTTCTGCTGGTGCCAGCCGGTCGTAAAACGCTACTGCGACGACCGCAACCTGCCATACCCGCCTATAGACCCGGAAACCGGTGAATTGGTTGACGGCGTAGGCTGGATGCAGGAAGTCCGAAAGCTGCGAGCCAACCGTCCGAGGTGGACGGATAAAGCAGAACCCGCCACCAACGAACCTCAATAAAAGGATTAACCACAGTCGTTTGATCGGTCACGGTGTGGGGTAGCATTTTCTGCCGGAAAAAGGTGTCCGAGCGCAGCGAGTTCTTTTTCCAGAAGAAAGTGCTACCCCATGGCGGGACCAGCCCCAAGAGTTCTCAGTCTGGAGGGCCAGCCGCCAAAGTCATCAGGCCAGTGAGCTACTATTCCTCCCGGCCTTCAAGATAACGCTGCAGCTGCTCCCGCAACGCCTTAGGTAACCGCGTAATCGTCAGTGCGTCGTTGTCACGGTCATAGTAAACCGCCTGATTCACCAGATCCGAAGAGAACGACACGCTCATGCCACCACCTGAGCCCGCAATCCGCACCAGCTTCTTCACCTTGCGATGATCCGGATGCAGCACCCCGCTTTCCGGCAGCTCGGCCGTCTCACTGGCAAACTCCTTGAAACGCTGGGGCTCGTTCTCGTCCAGATAGCCCGACAGAGCTTCAATGGCCACCGGCTCGCCCAACGCATGCTGCTCCTTTGAGAACTCATAGGCTCGCGCACGAATCTTGCCCGCTTCTTCAGGCTCTGAAGACTTGGCAAACGCCTCCACCGCATCCATGAACGTCAGCGTCTCTTTCTCCACATCCACCTGATTGGTGAAACCGCACAGCTTGATGAACAGGTCACCGCCTTCCCCGGAACCACGAGCGTGGACCAGCGTAAGATAGTTCTCGCCGGCGTTGTCACCCAGCCAGTCATCCAATTCCACGCGCACCGCCAGATTCAGCCGCGACAGGCTCAGGATGTCCGTCGCGTCCAACGTTTGCTGGGCATCAAAACGCATGGCACTGTCGCTTTCCAGGACAAACAGATAAACCACCTCCGCATCCGCGAGGGCTTCGTGGACAATCATCAGGTGCCCCTCAAACTCCTCCTGGGCACTGTTCAGCAGTTCCTGCCACTGGCCAAAAAGACGGTCAGTCATCGATGCAAAGCTTTGCTTGTCCTCCCGGTAGTCCTTCAGCCAGCTGCTGAACGGACTTTCACCGATGTCCTCGGAAAAACGACCGTATTTCTTGCCGGGTTTGCTGTTGAACAGGCGCTTCATCTGCTTGTGAAGCGCCTCATAGTCGCCACCCGGCTCTGCCAACGCCTCGCCGGGACGAACCCGCGCCGGCTGTCCGGGCTGATACTGGCTGGCGAAGAGAGTGCGGAGCTGTTTGATGGCCATGGAGTCAAGAGTCCCTTGGTTAATAGAACGTGTAGGAGGCTGAGGGTAAACCTTCAGGGGTTGGGATTGTAATGGTTTTTATAGGGCTGTGGGATCAGCCCCAAAACGAAGAAGCCCCCAAGGCCTAAGACCATGGGGGCTATCCTCAAGTCCCAAAAGCGAGGTTAAACCCGCTTATGCCGCATCAGGTCCTGAATCAGTGAAGTCACCGCTTCAGTGATCTCCTTGTCATCGTCTGCAGAAACAGAGGTCGATGCCACATCCGCTCCCAGGTTCACCGCAATGGCAATCAGGCCATGGGCACTGACCACCTGCGCTGCGCGACGACGGTCTTCGGCATTGCCGGCATTGTCTTCGCTGAGGACAACGGAGGTCTTGCCCTGATCGAACAGCGCCCGTTCAACTGCCAGGGCCAGCGCCGTGGCCTGCTTGCCGTTACAGGCAATAATGGCGGGCTTCTGCGCCAGACGGCGCTCGCGCTCTTCGCTGGTCACCGGGTCCAGCGACTCAACCGTGCCTGCAGTGCCGGCAATCATACCCGCACCGATCGTCACGTTGGTCAGCCGATCAATCACAATGAAGCTGCCCGTGGCATGGTTGCGCTGATAGGCATCAAACGCAATGGGCTGGCTCAGGGTCAGCTCGCACAGTCCGATTTCGTTCAGCTGAAGGGCAGACGGATTGTCGTTCTTCTCCAGTGTGTTGACGTCGGTCTGGTGATGAATCTTCTTCACCGTGGCGGAGGTAAACGTCGGGCCAAGCTTGATGTCGTATAGACGACCGGTTTCCAGCGGGCCATCCGTCATCCAGACAATATTGGCGGTGAAGCGGTTACCCACTTCCGGCTCATCCTCAGCCTTGACCAGCATATCGCCTCGGCTGACATCGATTTCATCAGTGAGCGTCAGTGTGACCGCCTGGTCGATATAGGCTTCTTCCAGGTTGCCATCAAACGTCACAATGTCTTTGATTGCGCTGGTGCGTCGTGAAGGCAAGGCCATCACTTTGTCGCCGGGGCGCACAACACCAGAGGCTATGGTGCCGCAGAAACCGCGGAAGTTCAGGTTCGGGCGCATCACGTACTGGACGGGGAAGCGGAAGTGCTCCAGATTTTTGTCGTGGGAGACTTCCACGGTCTCCAGAATGTCCATCAGGGGCTGGCCGTCGAACCAGGGTGTGTTCTCGCTCCTGTTAACGACGTTGTCGCCTTCGAGGGCAGACATTGGCACGAAGCGAATATCCTTCAGGCCAAGCTGGTTGGCAAACGCCAGGTAGTCGTCCTTGATTTCATTGAAGCGTTCTTCGCTGAAATCAACCAGATCCATTTTGTTCACTGCGACGACAATATGGCGAATGCCAAGCAGGGAGGCAATGTAAGAGTGGCGGCGGGTCTGGGTCAGAACTCCGTGGCGCGCATCGATCATCAGGATCGCAACTTGAGCCGTCGATGCCCCTGTCGCCATGTTACGCGTGTACTGCTCGTGGCCCGGAGTGTCTGCGATGATGAACTTGCGCTTATCAGTGGAAAAAAAGCGATAGGCAACATCAATAGTGATGCCTTGTTCCCGCTCGGCCTGCAGACCATCGACCAGAAGGGCCAGGTCCAGCTTTTCGCCCGTGGTGCCCATCTTGGCGCTGTCACTTTTCAGGCTCGCCATATGATCTTCGTAGATCATCTTGGTATCGTGCAGCAGGCGCCCGATCAGGGTGCTCTTCCCATCGTCCACACTGCCGCAGGTCAGCAATCGCAGCAGTTCCTTGTTTTCATGTTGCTTCAGGTAGGCCTGAATATCTTCGGCAATCAGATCAGACTGGTGTGACATCTTAGAAGTACCCTTCCCGCTTTTTCTGTTCCATGGAGCCGGCCGAATCGTGGTCGATCACGCGGCCCTGACGTTCGGAGCTGGTCGCCAGCAGCATTTCCTGGATGATCTCCGGCAGCGTGTCTGCCTCGGATTCAATGGCGCCGGTCAGTGGGTAACAGCCCAGGGTGCGGAAACGGATGGATTTCATCATCGGCTTTTCGCCTTCTTTCAAAGGCATGCGGTCGTCGTCCACCATGATCAGAGTGCCGTCGCGTTCAACAACCGGACGCTTGGCGGAATAGTAGAGGGGAACAATCTCGATGTTTTCCAGGTAGATATATTGCCAGATATCCAGCTCGGTCCAGTTTGACAGCGGGAATACCCGAATACTCTCACCCTTGTTGATCTTGCCGTTATAGATGTTCCATAGCTCAGGACGCTGATTTTTCGGATCCCAGCGGTGATATTTGTCGCGGAAAGAATACACGCGTTCCTTTGCCCTGGATTTTTCCTCGTCGCGGCGTGCGCCCCCAAAAGCAGCATCAAACTTGTACTTATCCAGGGCCTGTTTCAGTGCTTGGGTTTTCATGACATCGGTGTGCTTGGCACTGCCGTGGGTAAAGGGCCCGATGCCCTGTTTTATCCCGTCCTCGTTCTTGTGGACGATCAGATCCAGGCCATACTCTTTCGCTTTGCGGTCCCGGAATTCAATCATCTGCTTGAATTTCCAGGTGGTGTCCACGTGTAAGAGCGGGAAGGGCAGCTTGCCGGGATGAAAGGCTTTGCGGGCCAGGTGCAGCATTACTGCGGAGTCCTTCCCGATGGAATAGAGCATGACCGGGTTGTCGAACTCGGCTGCAACTTCCCGGATGATGTGGATGCTTTCAGCTTCCAGCTGTTTGAGATGCGTCAGATTGTAAGTGGTCATCGTGTCCTTTTACCGCTTTGCGTGCCTCCGGATTCGATAGAGGCTGGGCGTGTGAATGCCGCCATGATACCAGATCAGGCCACGGCATAAGAAGACGGGTAACTAGAGTTTGCTGCTATAACAATATAGCGGCAGGGTAGGCTGGAGGGAAAAACTCCGAGTCAGTGGGACGAGGTGGAAAGCAGTTTGCTGACGTAGTTGTTCACGTACTCGAAACCATTGCCTTCGAACTCCGAGAACTGGATGCCGAGCTGGAACTGGTCGCGGGCAATTCGTCGCATGTGGACAATGTTGCCTCCGGCGATCACTGAAACGGGCTGGTTGGCGACAACCGGTACAGAGAATGTCGTGGTCACGGATATCCAGTTTCCGGGTGCCGGCGTTTTCTGGCCGGGAACCAGCTTTCTCACGGAATCCTGATCACAGAGGACCATCAGGCCGGTTCGGGAAATGTTGGAGAC
>OFKW01000072.1_pt1 | contig 12908 bp, 6 predicted proteins | sample 1540671 | NCBI WGS metagenome assembly OFKW01 (sample SAMEA104347421, study PRJEB22522) | marine metagenome | biome: marine biome; feature: marine water body; material: sea ice | collected 2015-09-16T00:00:00Z | depth 0.1 m
CTGTAGTACAAACCCGGTATCCTCACGACGAACCTGGATCACGGCGCCAAGTTCCTCATTGAAGAGCTCACGAGCGAACTGGGACGCATCTTCCGCAAGACCATCGAGTTTGATGTCGATACCGGTGTGCCCGGCAAAGCTCATCTCAGCCAGGGTGACGAACAGGCCACCATCCGAACGGTCATGATACGCCAGCAGCTTGCTGTCTGCGTTCAGGCCCTGGATAACCGCGAAAAACGCCTTGATGTCTTCCGGGTCGTCCAGATCCGGTGCTACCGCACCCACCTGCCGGTAGACCTGCGCCAGTGCCGAACCACCGAGGCGGTTCTGTCCCGCCGCAAGATCAACCAGAATCAGATCTGTATCGCCCGCATCTGTCGCCAGCTGAGGGGTCAATGTTCTGTCCACATCCGTCACCGGTGCGAAACCGCTGATGATCAGCGACAACGGAGCCGTAACACTTTTTTGCTCGCCGCCATCCTCTTCCCAGACCGTTTTCATGGACATGGAATCCTTGCCCACCGGAATGGTGATACCCAGTGCAGGACAAAGCTCCATACCAACCGCACGAACGGTTTCATAGAGGTTTTCATCCTCACCCGGGTGCCCTGCCGCGGCCATCCAGTTGGCGGACAGCCGAATATACGACAATTTGGCGACAGGGGCGGCCGCCAGGTTGGTAATCACTTCGCCCACTGCCATGCGCCCGGATGCGGGCGCATCGATAACCGCAACCGGTGTGCGCTCCCCCATGGCCATGGCTTCGCCTGTTTTCACATCAAAAGACGACGAGGTAACTGCCACATCACTGACAGGCACCTGCCAGGGGCCCACCATCTGGTCCCGCGCGACAAGCCCGGTGATGGTCCGGTCACCAATGGTGATCAGAAAACTCTTGGAACCCACGGACGGCAGCCTCAGAACACGGCTTACCGCATCGTTCAGATCAATCTTTGTGGAATCAAAAATAGGCTTGGTGAATGAGGAGCGTGACACGCTGCGGTGCATGCGGGGCGGCTTTCCGAACAGCACGTCCATCGGCAAATCAACCGGGCGATCGTCGAAATAGGAATCCCCGAGTTCCAGATGGTGCGCCTCGGTGGCTTCGCCGATCACCGCATAGGGGCAACGCTCACGGCGGCAAAGGGCATCAAACTGTTCAAGGTTCTCCAGCGCCACCGCCATCACGTAACGTTCCTGGGACTCGTTACACCAGATCTCCAGGGGCGACATGCCCGGCTCGTCGCTGGGAATGTCACGCAGTTCGAAACGGCCACCGCGACCACCGTCCTTGACCAGTTCCGGCATGGCGTTGGACAGGCCACCGGCCCCTACGTCATGAATAAAGCATATGGGGTTGTCGTCGCCCATTTGCCAGCAACGATCAATCACTTCCTGGCAGCGACGTTCCATTTCCGGGTTATCCCGCTGGACCGACGCAAAGTCCAGGTTCTCGTTGCTGGATCCGGAATCCATGGACGATGCAGCACCGCCACCCAGACCAATCAACATGGACGGGCCGCCGAGGACGATCAACTTGGCCCCCACAGGAATATTGCCTTTCTCCACATGGTTCGCCCGGATATTACCCAGGCCGCCAGCGATCATGATGGGCTTGTGATAACCGCGTACCTCTTCGCCACCGGCACCGGGCGCCACTTCCTCAAAGGTCCGGAAATACCCGGCGAGATTGGGACGGCCGAACTCGTTGTTGAAGGCAGCACCGCCAATGGGACCTTCAATCATGATATCCAGAGGCGAGGCAATTCGTTCCGGCTTCCCGTAACCAAGTTCCCAGGGCTGCGGGTCATTCGGGAGGTTAAGGTTGGATACCGTGAACCCGCTGAGGCCCGCCTTCGGCTTGGAACCACGCCCGGTTGCCCCTTCATCACGGATCTCACCACCAGAACCGGTTGCAGCACCAGCCGCCGGCGCTATCGCGGTCGGATGGTTGTGGGTTTCCACTTTCATCAGGATATGGATATCTTCCTCATGATAGCGATACACACCGGTTTCGGGCTCCGGGAAGAAACGCCCCCCGCGGCTGCCGGCGATGACCGACGCGTTGTCCTTATAAGCGGAAAGCACGCCCTCGCTGTTCATCTCAAAGGTATTGCGAATCATCGCAAACAGGGATTTCTCCTGACCTTCGCCGTCGATATCCCAGGAGGCGTTGAAAATCTTGTGGCGGCAATGTTCTGAGTTGGCCTGCGCGAACATCATCAACTCAACATCGGTGGGATCACGTTCCAGGTCCGAGAAGGACTTCACCAGGTAATCGATCTCGTCTTCCGCCAGCGCCAGGCCCAGCGAGCGATTGGCATCTACCAGTGCCTGACGCCCACCAGAAAGCACAGGAACACGGTTAAGGGTGCGCGGCTCGTCGGTATGGAACAACAATTCCGCACCGCCCATCTCGTGGAAGACTTTCTGGGTCATGCGGTCGTGAAGCAACGCCGCAATCTTCTCCCGCTGCTCGAGGCTCAGCTTGCGGTTGGCTTTCACGTAATAGGCGATACCCCGCTCAATCCGCCGAATCTGCCGCAGGCCACAGTTGCGGGCGATGTCCGTCGCTTTGCTTGACCAGGGTGAAAGGGTGCCCGGACGCGGAACCACCAGGAAAAGTACGCCATCAGGCTCTTCGGCGGAAACACTGGGACCGTATGTCAGCAGGCGATCAAGTACCGCCTGATCGGATTCGGACAGCGGGAACTCAAGATCCGTGAAGTGCATGAACTCGGCATACACATGTTCCACCGCAGGCACGATGTCCTGGAGGCGAGTATGCAGCTTGCGGGAACGAAAGGGCGAGAGCGCGGGAGCGCCGCGAAGTTCAAGCATGATCAAAACCTGTACGCGCGAGACTGGGAGCCGGTGCAGCATCCTGTGTTCCGTATCGACGGAGTACAAGGCAAACAGGAAAAGGCCGGCCATCTGAAAGGCCGCAATGATACTTGAAACACGCACCGGGATACAGCGTCAAAAGGTTATAAACCGGCCGCTATAATTTACATTGTTTTGCACATTAACTGAGCAGATTCATTGACCACCCCAGTACGACCGGGGATCATTACAGATGAGCCAGGGAGGCTCCGTATTGAGTGAACATCGGTTAAACTCCCCAAAGCTGTGCTGGTATGCCACTTGCTGCTTTTTAGTAATGCAAGAAGTGCGAGCGAGGTAGCAGGGAGTGATCGGACATCAGGGGAAACACCGTAACACTCAGCGTCCTGCATCAAGGGAGTTCAGGAATTTGCCTAAGAACCGTCGTCAGCCGTACACGGCCATCGCGAAATTCACCTGCCTACTGTCAATAATCCTGACAGTTGCAGGATGCTCAAGGCCAAGCACTCTTCAGGAGATCCGTTCCGAGGGTGTGCTCCACGTTATCACCCGGAATGCGCCATCGGTTTATTTTGAAGGCCGTGATGGCCCCACTGGTTATGACTACGAACTGGCGCGCCTGTTCGCAGAGGACCTGGGCGTTGAGCTCAAGGTTCGCGTTGCGAAGGACAACACCAGCGTGCTGTCGATACTCGATCAGGACTACGCTCACATCGGTCTGGCAGGGCTGTCCTCGCGCCCCGATTTTCAGCAGCGCTACCAGAAGGTTGCCAACGGCATCGAAGCCGAATCCGTGGTGGTCTATAACCGCGAAGTTGACCGCCCGGAATCCTTGGAGGATCTTGAGGGGCAGACTATCCATCTGGTGGCGGACAGCAATCACGAACACCAATTGGAACAGTTCAGCGCCAACAACAGCGGCCTGCAGTGGACCATGCACGCCGGCCTGGACGCGGCTGGCATTCTCTCACGCGTGGAGTCCGGCGAGTTCCCGCTGGCCATCGTATCCTCCAACGAACTCGAGCTGAACCATGTGTTCTTCCCGAAGGTCAAGAGCGCGTTCAGCCTCGGAGAGCCCGAACCATTACTGTGGCTCTTTCCCAGCGAGCAGGACCAGAGTCTGGCCAATGCCGCCGAACAGTTTATTCAGGAGCTGCGGGACGACGGCACACTGGCGCATATTTCCGAGCGATTCTACGGTCATCTCGACCGCCTGGACTATGTTGGCGCGCGGACCTTTGTTCATCACGTGGAAAACCGCCTGCCCAAGTACGAAAGCCTGTTTCGCGATTACGCCAAGACCTACGAACTGGACTGGCGACTGCTGGCCGCCATGGGCTACCAGGAGTCCCACTGGCGCCCTAATGCAGTCTCGCCGACCGGTGTTCGCGGCCTGATGATGTTAACGCGGAACACAGCCAGCCATATCGGCATCAATAATCGTCTCGATGCCGAGGAGAGCATCCAGGGTGGCGCAAAGTATTTCACCATCGTGCATAGCCGGGTCCCCGATCGCATTCCCGAACCGGACCGGACCTGGTTTGCCCTCGCCTCCTATAACGTTGGCTGGGGGCACGTGGAGGATGCCCGCAGACTGACCGAGGGGGCCGGCAGAAACCCTGACCGCTGGATGGACGTCAAGGAATTCCTGCCTCTGCTGGCCCAGAAGGAATGGTATTCCAAAACGCGGTTTGGCTACGCCAGGGGGCATGAACCGGTGATTTACGTTCAGAACATACGCCGCTACTACGATTTCCTGGCCTGGCTGACGGAGCCAACAAAGGTAGCGGAAACTGAGGAAAAGCCCTGGTTCAAAGAGCTGGAGGGTATGGAAAAGATTGTCGGGCCCGTCGATGGCAAGGAAAACAACAGCGACATCAGGGCGTCGCTGCCAGAGGAATTCGGTTTCGTCCCACCAACGCTATAGCCGTTGCTCAAGCGCGTTTTCCACGTGCTCGGAGGAAAACCCCCGACGGGCAAGAAAGCGGGCCTGGCGAGCTTTTTCATCCCAGTCATCGCGGATATCGCTGAGCCCGAACCGCTTCTCCCGAAGCAGCGTCGCCCGGTCGGACCAGTCCGTGTCGTTCATTTCCCGGACGCAGGACGGCGTCTCCTGGATACCCCTTTGCTGGAGTTCAGCCTGGATTCTCAGCGGCCCGTAGCCCAGATCCATCCGCTGCCGGGCATAGACCTCCGCGAATCGCTCATCACTCAACCAACCTTCGGTTTCATAGTCGTCCAGAACCTGCTCAATAACATCCGATTCGATCTTCCTCTGCTTGAGCTTAAGCGCGAGTTCCAAACGGCTGTGCTCCCGTCTGGCGAGCAGTCGCAACGCGGCGGAACGCGCCTTGTGGTCCTGATCTTCCGGATTTGATGCTTTTCCCATTCAGACTCTTCCCGCAAATGCCGACAAAACGCTAGACTAGCCCCCACCTGATACAGCTGACCGTTCAATTCCATGGATCGATCAGCTGACGTACCCGGCACCCGGAACTCCGGACAACGCCGATGGCTGGTGCCTGCTTACTTTGCCGGCACCGGGAACTGGTTTCAATATCAAAGGATAACCCCATGGCCGCATTCATCCAGAAACTGTTTGGAAATCGCAAAGCAACCGCGACTGCCGTTACCCCTCGCAAGGAAGCTACGAAGGAAGAGGCCGACAAGACAAGCAGGCAGGATGACCAACGAGAGCTGCAGGCAGAAGCACTGAAAGCCAACCCGTCCGAAGGCGAACTCGAGGTACTGGCCATTGGCGGCCTGACAGCAGGTATACGCAGCGAGGCGGCGGAAGCACTGACAGAAAAAGCCACCCTGCAGCGCGTCCAGAAGCTTGCCAAAGGCAAGGACAAAGGGGTCTATCAAATCGTTCGCCAGAAGCTGCAACGTATTCGCGACGACGAAGATCGACAACGAAAACTGGCCGAAACCATTCAAACCATCGTGCGTCATGCGGTTGAGCAGGCCCGCAGCGACGACACGAAGTTATTTGAGGCGCGTCTGGACGCACTCCTCCAAAAGTGGGCTGATGTTGAAGCTCAGGCCTCACAGGAACAAACCACGGAGTTCCTGCAGGCTGTTCACCAATGCCGCGAACGGCTGCGCGAGATGCAGGCCGAAAAGGATCAGCTGAGGCATCAGCAAGAGCAAAAGAGCCAACGGGCGGAAACGTTGTCCTTACTGGAAGACACCCTTGACGAACTGAAACATCAGGATCCGGACCTGGAACCCTCCCTGGCCTCCCTGGATGCCTTGCAGAAAACCCAGGAGAACCGCTGGCTGGAAGCCACCCGGGACACCCAGGTGGAGAAACAGGAACAGAAAACCTACGAGAACCTGATGCAGTCGCTGCGGAGTTATATATCCGCAGTCAAGCGCCTCGGCCAGCACCGCGACGAGATCATGGCGTTGCAAGCCACCGACAGCAGTGACACCGATGATAGCAAGCAGACCGATCAAGCCAGGGTGATACTGGAAACCGTCGACTGGCCCCGCGATTTCAGGCGCCCCACCTTGCTGGACGCTCTGAATCGCCTTGCGGGAAAACCCCGCCCTGCAAAAACCAACAAGCCAGACTCGGAAGAACAGAAGGCCTTGGCTGATTCGCTTCGGCAGGTGTTGGATAAGCTGGAGGAAGCTCTCGAATCCAAGCAGTTGAAGGAGTCCCGCCAGCACTTCAAGGCCGCACAACAACTCGCAAAAGGCCTTGATCATCGCCACGGCAAATCACTGCAACCACGAATGCACCTGCTCGGCGGCCAGCTTCGCGAACTGACAGACTGGCAGGGCTTTGCAACGCGCCCGAAACAGGAGTCGCTCTGCGAACAGATGGAATACCTGGCAAACCAGCCCATGGAACCGGAAGCCAAGGCTGAGCGAATCAAGGAACTGCAGAATGAGTGGCGGGGTTTGGGAGGTTCTTCCGATCGCGACTTGTGGTCACGGTTCAAGCAGGCCTCGGATCAGGCGTATGAGCCCTGCAAGGCCTATTTCTCTGCCAAGTCCGGGCTGAAACAGGCAAACCTGGAAACCCGCAAGACGATTTGCGATCAGCTAGGCACATTCCTCGACAACGCCGACTGGAATAACATTGACTGGAAAGCGGCCGAACGCATACACCAGACCGCACGTGAAGAGTGGAAAGCGGCCTGGCCCGTGGAATTTCGCGACAATCGCCCGGTTCAGAAACGGTTCGACGACCTGCTGAAACAGCTCGAGGCGCCGCTGGATACCGAGCGTAAGAAGAACGAAGCTCTTAAACAGGGCATTGTTGAGCGAGCGGAAGCCCTGATTGAACACGAGCCCCTGGGCGATGCCATGAGCCAGGCGAAAGCCCTGCAAACAGAGTGGACGAGCATTGGCATTACCCGACACCGCGAAGACCGAAAACTGTGGCAAGCGTTCCGCAAAGCCTGCGACCAGATCTTCGCGCGAAGGGATGCCCGCAAGAATGAGCAGGAACAGCTTTCCCGTGAGGCGGATGAAAAAGCGGGGCCGGTGCTTGAAGCCTGCCAATCGGCGGGCTCCGATAGCAGCCTTGATGTGCTCAAAGCGACACTGGCTGAACTTGACTCGCTCAGAAACGAGCCATTGTCTGCGGGCAGCAAAGAGCGAGTCAGCCAGGAACGCAGTCGCCTTTCAGGGCTGGTTTCGACCCGCCAGCTGCAGGATCAGATAGATACCTGGAAAACTTGGATCAACGCCCGGAGTTCAAGCACCCTGGACAGCGAGGCACTGCCACAGCATTGGGCCGGTCTGGCTGCCGATGTGGGCCAGCCAGACCCGGTAGAACTGGTGATTCGGGCGGAGATACTGGCGGAAGTGCCGTCACCGGCGGAAGACCAGGGCCGTCGCATGGAAATTCAGGTACAGCGACTTGCCGAAGGCATGGGCAACGCTTCTTCGGATAGCGACAAATCAAGGCAACTGGAAATGCTGGTTGCCAACTGGTGTGTGGTTCAACCAGTGGATGTTGTCAGTGAGCCCCTGGCTGAACGGCTTGGCAAGGCGTTGGAGGCTGTACTGCGCGAGAGCTAAAAGCTCTGTTGTTATGTGGTACCGACCATGCTAGGTTCGTTAGTTTTGAACAACGTTTAACCATGGGTACACGGGTAGCCAGGACGCTACTCATCAGAGAAAGGAACTCTGACTATGAGCAATCTGATTGCCGCCTGCGTCGGCGACATGCATGTTTGCCCGATCAAAGGGCACGGCTCTTCCCCCATCATGCCAAACGGCTCCAGCATTCTTGTGGAAGGTAAACCCATTGCCCGGGTGGGCGATGTCACCGGTTGCGGTGCGGTTATTACCCAGGGCTACCCGTTGGCACTGGCCGATGGAATGCCGGTGGCCTACCTTGGCAGCCCCACCAGTCATGGTGGTTCCATTGTCAGCGGCAATCCACGAGTGATTTTGGGTGTTGCCACCACCACCGCACCGGTAGTGGACTTCGCCATGGCTGGGGCACTGGATGACAAAGGTCAGCTTACCCCTGCCGCAAAAAAGTTGCTGAACAAAGATCCACAGGAGTTTGTGCGCAAGGCTGCGCAGAAAGGCGCGTTGATTGATGAAGGTTTGCCGGACGAATCACCGGATGATCCGCCCGAAGAAGAGGAGCGCCCCAAAGTCCGGGTAGAGGCAGGATTCTTTTTTGATGGCACAGGCAATAACCGTGGCAACACCCGCGCTTACCAGCAGGAGCTTGACAAATGCCTGACCGCCAATGCCGCCGGAGCCATCTCGGAAGAAGAATGCAGTAATGAACTCTCGCAGGTGATGGAAGGCAGTTACCTCAATGCCGAAACCAACATCTCGAAGTTGGAAACGCTTTACTTTAAGGACACCATAGAGCAAGACGGTACCCCAACTCACCGGCTGTCTGTTTATGTGTCAGGAGTGGGTACCAAGTTCGGTGAGCCCGACGATGGTTCGAGTATGGGGTTCGGTCTTGGGGAACAGGGCATCCTCAGAAAAATTGAGGAAGGTGCCGCTGACTTCGTATTACAACTGACTCGCTCTGTTTACGAGCCAATAGATGAGCTCGTTTTGGATGTCTTTGGTTTTAGTCGGGGTGCCGCGACGGCACGGCACTTTGTCAGCCGGGAGGTATACGATACGACAGGTTCCTTGCATGGCGAATACAAGGGAGCACTGGTCAGGGCATTTGAGCGGGAAGGCGTCCCGTGGCCCAAGAATGTGACGGTTCGGTTCCTGGGGTTATTCGACACCGTTGCAGGCGTTGCCGATGTGGGCAACCTGGACTTTTCCGCTCATGATCAGAAAACGGGGCGCATCAACGTCAACATAAAACCGGAGCATGTCCAGCGGGCCGTCCAGTTTGTTGCGAGGGATGAACGCCGGCACAACTTTTCGTTAAACAGCCTGCGAGGTGAGTCGGGTAACCTGCCCGAGAATTTCAGCGAGTGGGTAGTGCCGGGCGCGCATTCGGATATTGGTGGCGGGTATCCAGACCGGTTTCATGAGCGAGTTGAGGTTCGTCCTCCCGAAGTAATCACGGGTAAAAATCGTCGGAATCCCGAGGCCAGTTTCGAGTTCTCACGCATGTTGCAGGAACGAGCCCTGATCAAAGCCGAGGGCTGGATCGGATCGCACAACCCGTTAGCGACCCTTGAGATTGAACAGAAGCGCTTACCCATGCTGCCGACTCAGCCGAGCCTGAGCGGAAATAACGTCGCTTTGCACCTTTGGCTTGATCGGGAGGTTCGGGGTGAATACTCCAGAATTCCTCTGTACCTGATTCATAAGCTAGCTGTCGATGCAGGTGTGCCTTTCCAGTCCATCAACCCTGATGTGAAAGGCTTTTCAATACCGCAAGAACTTATAACCGTTGCCAGAAACCTTGCAGCCCACGTCTGGAACGGCCAAGAGTTGCTGCTGTCACCCGAGTCAAAAGCTCTACTCAAGCAACGATACATCCATCATTCTGACCATTACCTGGAATTGGGACCGTTGTACCCTTTCAGGCCTGCAAAGGGTGGTCGTCGGGCTATTTACCCCAACAATAGCCAATGATTATATGGAGGCGAGCATGAGCATCAAGCGCTGGTTAATTGGCATCTGCATTCTGGTTCTAGTCGGGTGCTCGGAGCAGACGGAATCAGAAGGGCAGAAATATGGCCCGAATGGAACTCACCGAAGTATCGGTGTGGTGGCACCGAAGCACTACGATGTATGGGTGGATAAGTTTTTCGTCGAATCTCTCTCCGAAGATATTGGCTGGCGGGCACCTATTGGTATCGTGTCCTGTTGCTGGAACAAACCGTTTGGGGCGATGGCGGATTGGCAAACTATGCCAGAGGTCTTTTTAGTTCGCTGGTTCTCGTTCGCGGAGCAACAATCCTATGAGGCTTTGATTCAGCTGGAGAATCCAGATGAAATTGAGGAAAGAATGAAGGAGACTGCCCCTTTTGAAGCCTATGGCAAAATAGTAGAGCGTCCGCGAGACGTTTTGGTTCTTGGCCTGGCACCAGGGGGAACGGTCGTAGTGTGGATTATGAACCGAGGAGAAAATGCCATTGAAGTGGGGCGTTATAAAGCCAAACCCTATGACGATAAAGAATCAGACTACACCCAATGGGTTAATGAGTACCTCGAGAGAGAAGGCGATTACCTCAAAGAGAACGGGGTTAAGCTGGATGGCTGGTAGAGTTGTCGCTGTGAGGTCCTGGGTGTTGGTCACCACATAACCTGCAGTGGCTTACAGCTAATCGCGAAGTGGCAGTCCAGCTCCCCGTGGCATGGCTCAAAGTCTTGGGGCGACATACTGCAAAGTAACCCATATCGTAATTTTACAAACCTGTATTGCCAGTCCATGATGAAATGTCAGGAACTCAATCAATGGTCCGTTGATTGGCTTATGCATTTTGGGTGTCGGGTTCTATGAACAGGTTTTGGTGCAGTATCTTTGTTCTTGTCTCCTTCACTGCCAGTTTTCCGGTTGCCAGTGACACTGAAACGAGGGAGCTCCGTGTTCTGCGGGCTGCTTACGTGGATTTCCCGCCTTTGACCTACACGGACGAAGACGGCAATCCAGCAGGCTACTACATTGAGTTGAGTGAGCAGGTAGCGGCAAATGCCGGATACCACCTGCAGTGGGGAGAGATGCCCATCGGGCGCATCTATATGTTCCTCGAAAGTGGAAAGGTTGACTTCTGGGCCGGCTTGGGCGGGATGCCGCATATCCAGTCCTCAGTGATCGAGTCCACCGTATCCATAGGCAACCTGAATCTGGCGGCGTTCTATTTTGGCGAAACGCCCGCTGTCAGGAAGTTCGACGACCTTGCCGGCTCCCGCCTGATCCTGATTGCCGGTTATACTTACCTTGGCGCCATTGACTATCTCTTGGCGGACGAAAATACCATCACCGACACCACGCCCGGGCACTCCTCTGCCCTGCGAATGCTGGCCATGGGCCGTGGGGATTATCTGCTCGATTATATCGAGCCGATGACGGAGGTTATCGAGGGAGAGCCCACGGATGGCCTGCGCTGGTCGAAACTGATGACCTCACGCCTGGCATTCGTGGTATCGAGGCATACGGAGGGTCATCGGGATATTATGGATCGACTCGAAAAAGAATTGGGGCAGGGGGTGGCGTCCATGGGTTATGGCCGGTTGAAATGACGCTCCCGTGCCCGGATTTACCCGCGCCACCCGCTTCTTATCATAGGGCGGTCATGCTAAGGTTAAGCCCGTTTTTCTAGCGGCAGTTGATGGAATATGAGCTACCAGGTACTTGCCCGTAAGTGGCGCCCCCGGACATTCGAAGATATGGTCGGCCAGGAGCATGTGCTCCAGGCACTGATCCATGCCCTGGACAACCAGCGGCTGCACCACGCCTATCTGTTTACCGGTACCCGGGGCGTAGGCAAAACAACCATTGGCCGATTGCTGGCCCGATGCCTGAACTGCGAAACCGGCGTTACCGCCACGCCGTGTGGAACCTGCTCCAGTTGCCAGGAAATCCAGGAAGGGCGGTTTGTTGATTTGATCGAAATCGACGCAGCCTCCCGTACTGGCGTGGATGATATGCGGGAACTCACCGATAACGTCCAGTACTCGCCAACCCGTGGCCGCTTCAAGGTGTACCTCATTGACGAGGTGCATATGTTGACCAACCAGTCCTTTAACGCTTTCCTCAAGACCCTTGAAGAACCCCCGGAACACGTCAAGTTCCTGCTGGCGACCACGGATCCCCAGAAGCTGCCAGTGACCGTGTTGTCTCGTTGTCTGCAGTTCAACCTCAAGCGGATGACGCCCGAACACATTGCCGGGCACCTGCGCCACGTCCTGACCCAGGAAGGCATTCCTTTCGAGGAACCGGCGCTGTGGCTATTGGCACGTGCCGCGGATGGCAGTATGCGGGACGCCCTGAGCCTGACAGACCAGGCCATTGCCTTCGGCAATCAGACGCTCAGCGGCAGTGATGTCAGCAACATGCTGGGCACGATTGATCAAAGTGATATCGAGAACCTGGTGAATGCGCTGGTGGAGGACGACGGGCCCGCGCTGCTGTCCGAGATCAATCGTATTTCCGATTTTGCGCCGGATTACAGCGTGATCCTGGCGGACCTGTTGTCGCTGTTCCATCGGGTGACGATGGAGCAGGTGGTGCCGGGCAGTGTCGATAATGCCCTTGGGGATGCCGCGCAGGTGGAATCCCTGGCGCGCCGGCTGAGCGCGGAAGACGCGCAACTCTTCTATCAGGCCGCGCTGATGGGCCGTAAGGACCTGGCGGTCACTCCTGATGCCCGCATGGGGTTTGAGATGACGTTGCTGCGAATGCTGGCCTTCCGGCCTGGCACTGACCGCCGTGAACCACCGGTGGTGGCCTCCGGGGCGTCATCATCAGGGCAGGAGTCCCGGGAAGACCCTGAGCCTGGCCCGGCAGCGTCGGAGACAATAACAGCGGCTGTTGAGCCTGAACAAGCGCCTCAACAGCCAGATCCAGAACAGCGGGCAGAGCCAGAACAGCGAGCCGAACCGACGCCCCAGCCGGAGCCTCAACCGGAAGCCCAGGAGCCCGTACTGGAATCCCAACC
>OFKW01000074.1_pt1 | contig 12582 bp, 9 predicted proteins | sample 1540671 | NCBI WGS metagenome assembly OFKW01 (sample SAMEA104347421, study PRJEB22522) | marine metagenome | biome: marine biome; feature: marine water body; material: sea ice | collected 2015-09-16T00:00:00Z | depth 0.1 m
GTCCGGATTAGCCTTTAACTGCGCCATGAACTCTTCGCGGTCAAATTCCAGAGAGCCAGTCTCGAAGTTTGTGGTAATACCCACATCCGCCAGACTTCGGACACTTGCATCTTCAAGCCCGGGAACAACGCGGGTCAGCACTTGGCGGAGTTGGTTCTGAATACCCCGAATAACGCTATCGCCAGTCAGGAGACTTCCGCTACCGCTCTCTGCATTGAATCCTGCCAGAGCATCAATGGTTTCCTGCAGGCCATTAAACTTCTCGACAAAGCCCTGGACACGGTCTGCTACCACTCCGAGGTCCTGTTCAACCTTAACCGTGGACGTACCAGTGGCAGTCAGATCAAATGTCAAACCGTCAATGACGTTCTCAAAACTATTGGTAGAACGGGTAACCTCTACGCCATTGATACTCATCACGGCGTCCGACGCGGCGATTGTCTCATTGAGACCGGCGCCCGCATCCATTGATGTGTTAAACGCAAAACGGGAAAGCCCCTGGGCATCGGTATCCGTTCCGGCGCTGTCGCCCGACACGGAAATACTAACGGCGTTTGCCGTACCGGTTTCGTCTGCCGATAGCACGAGCTGGAAACCACTACCGGTATCGATTACGCCCGCTGAAACCCCTGCATCTGAATCGTTGATCGCGTTTGCCAGGCCCTGCAACGTGTCGTTACTGCTGTCGATAACAATATTGGTGGTGTTGTCACCAACAGAAAGCGTCATTGTTCCCTGGCCGACACTGGTCTTGTCCCGATCCGCGAATACATCACCCGACGCGAGCGCCTGAGCGCTGGCGAGACTTGTCACATCGACACTGTAAGTACCGCGGTTAGCCTTGGAACTATCCACAGATACAGCAACGTCCTCGTTGGACGACGTTGCAGAAAAGGCTTTGAGATTATCTGGAGCACTCAATTGCCGCATTGGAAGGCGCAGCTCTGTTACTGCGCTGCGAAGCGTGCCATAGGCAGAAATCAGCGCCTGGGTGCGCTCGGTTTTCTGAGCCAGACGATTTTCCGTCGGTGCCCGCTCCGCTTGCACCAACTGATCGACCAACTCGGAGGTCAGAACACCAGACCCGATACCCAACGATGATATATTTGCCATAGTATGTGCCTCCTCAGGAGGGCAATTTCCAATGCTATTCCATATATCGGCCTGAAGCGGCAAAACTTTGCCTTTTCTACCGACCAATTTTGTAACCACATGTAAGCAAAACACCGCCGGCCCCTTTCGGGTGCGGCGGTGCTGAACAACCGTTTTCAACGTCAGGCCAAGAGCGGCAAACTCTAGACCTTCGTGTTGAATAACGTCAGCGGTTCATCCTGCTGCAAGTTTTCTGCCAACCTCAACGCAACTTCATCCGGAATTTGTCGAATAACCTCTTGGGTGGACTGATCGACGACCTTGACGATCGTCTGTCCCCGCTCGTTATCCACTTCAAACTGCAAATCCCTCTGGACCGTCTGAACAAAATCGTTCAGTTGAGACACGGCATCATCCAATTTCTCTTTCTGTGCCTCACTGCGCCTTTCGAGCCTCTCAGCTTTCGAAAGTTCCTGAACCCCGGACAACAACTCCGAACGCTCAGCAAGACCAGGTGATGAAGGTGCAGTCAGGGCGGAGGCATTCCTGCCTTCGGCCTGAGATGACGAAATTGCCCTAGCCGGAGCTTGCTCGCTGGAACGAATCAGCTTCAAATCCGGGCCATTCAGGTTAACGCCATTCATAGCTCACCTCGCTATCCTCATACAGCAGTAAACCGGGGCCCAAAGGCCCCGGCCTTGCCGTTATGCCCCTGTTACTGCAGGAGGGACAGAACCTGCTGCGGGCGGGCATTCGCCTGCGCCAGTACAGAGATACCAGCCTGCTGGAGAACCTGCGCCTTGGACAGCTTGGCAGTTTCAGATGCGAAGTCTGCATCCAGAATCCGGCTGTTAGCGGCCGACAGGTTTTCAGCAGTTGTGCTCAGGTTGGCGATTGTGGATTCGAACCGGTTCTGGGCAGCACCCAGGTCGGCGCGGATACCACTGATCTGCTCCAGAGCCGCATCTGCAATCTCGATTGCGCTGTTAGCGCCCGCAACAGTACCGATGTCGATAGAAGACACTGACTGGAGGTTGGAACCAACCACGGTGTCTGCCGCAACGTTCAGAATGCTACCAGCAGTCTCGGCAACCGAGGAACTGACTGAGAACGCACCGGATGAGGCGAACTCAACAGAACCAGAAGCAATCGTGCTGTCAGTGCTGCCAGCGGTCAAAGTAACCGCCGTCGGATCACCACTGCCCTGCAACGTCACCGTGCCAGTAGCAGCGCCGGAGTTGGCAAAGTCTTGAAGTCGAATGTCTTTACCATCCGCCTGAGTCAGAGTGATTTCGCCACCATTCGCTTCTGCGGTAATACCGGTAGTGCCAGAGGTATCATTAATAGCCTTTGCAAGGGCACCAAGGTCAGTCGTGGTTACCGCTGCGGAAATCGTTGAGGTATCGCCACCACTGCCAAGAGTGAACGAGACCGTGCCATCGGCAGACAGGCCGGCAAGGGTTGCAGTTGTCGACGCAGTAGCCGTTACACCGGTAGTGCCAGTTTCTGCGTTCACAGCAGCCGCAATCGCTTCTGCAGTATCGCCTTGGGTAATACCAACAACTTCAGAGCCCTCAGTCCCAGAGACTGTGATGTTCTGTGTAGCAATAGTGTTGTTGCCAACAGTTGCCACATCAGCCGCTGCGGCCGCAACCGAACCGGTGCCCTGACTAACAGTGGTATTACTTTCACCAGATACTGTGTTGTTACCGAGATCCGCACCACGGGCGCCGGTCACAGAAACTGAGATAGTCTGGTTAGCGTTGGCACCAACCTGGAATGACTGAGCAGTGAAGCTGCCATCCAGAAGGTTGAGGCCGTTAAACTGGGTAGTACCGGCAATACGATCAAGCTCTTGCTTCAGCTGGTTTACTTCGCCCTGAAGTGCAGAGCGGTCAGAAGAAGAGTTGGTAGAGTTGGCCGACTGAACAGACAGCTCACGGATACGCTGCAGGATGTTGGTGGTTTCTTCCAGAGCACCTTCAGCAGTCTGAGCCAGAGAAATACCGTCGTTGGCGTTACGCTGCGCAACGTTCAGACCAGAGATCTGGGACTGAAAACGGGTCGAAATTGCAAGGCCAGCAGCATCGTCCTTGGCGGAGTTGATACGCAGACCGGAAGACAGACGCTCCAGAGCTTGGTTAGAAAGCTCCTGGGATTTGTTCAGCTGATTCTGAGCTGACAGTGACGCAACGTTAGTGTTAATACCGAGAGCCATATTGCTTCTCCTTCGACATATGTCGTTATTTCATGGAAAAGGAATGGCGCCCATTTTCAGTTTGGGAGCGCCTCCCTGTTATTGCGCTTAACGGCGCCCCCGTCCGTACCTTTAGAAAAAACTGACGGTATTTTGTAAGGGAATGTAAAAGCGGCAATAGTCTTCCTTACACCGTTATATGTTGACGATTGGACTCATGCCCTAAACACTAAAACTGACCAACAAAACCACTAACAATCAACGTCTTAAAAACAAAACTCCGAAACTGGCACAACCTTCGCTTACCTCCCTGCAAAACGGCAATTAAATGAACTTCCGCCGGCAAGGCGTCCATTTTGATCGGGCACCGGGTTACCGGCATCTCTGAGCAGGGAGAAATGTTATGCCTCAGATCATCAACACCAATATCGCGTCGCTGAATGCTCAGCGAAACCTGAACACTTCACAGGAAGACTCCAACGTTGCCCTACAGCGGCTGTCATCCGGCCTGCGTATCAACTCCGCCAAGGACGACGCCGCCGGGCTTGCCATCTCAGAGCGATTCACATCACAGATCAAAGGCCTCAACCAGGCCATTCGAAACGCCAACGACGGTATTTCTCTGGCTCAGACCGCTGAAGGCGCCCTGGGAGAATCCGGGAACATCCTGCAGCGCATTCGGGAACTGGCCGTACAATCCGCCAACGCAACGAACTCTGCATCTGACAGGAAGGCCCTGCAGTCCGAAGTAAACCAGTTAAAAGGCGAGCTGGAGCGCATTGCCACCACCACCGAGTTCAACGGGTTGAAACTCCTGGACGGCACCTTCCAGGCTCAGAAATTCCAGGCTGGCGCCAATGAAAACCAGAGCATCGCCGTTTCCATCGAAGGCGCCCGAACCGCCGACCTGGCCAACAACACGCTCGACGCTGCCAACGCAACCCTGAACCAGGGCACCGGTTCAACAACCGCAGCGAATGCGACGTTACCCGCTCAAAACACGATCGCCACGCAGAATCTCACCATTTCCAGCTCGCTGGACAGCCAGGTGGTGCCCATTACAGCAGGCGACACAGCGGAAGACATCGCCGCAGCCATCAACGACATTGGTGCCACGACGGGTGTGAACGCAACGGCAAGAACATCGGCGACCCTGAGCAACACCGCTACCACGCCAATCGCCGTGCCTCAAACCGTGTCGCTCACCCTTTCCAACGGGAGCAGCTCAGCGACCATTTCCGCGCAGATCACTGATGCAAACGACCTCTCAGCGATTGCACGTGAGGTGAACGCTGCGTCTGGCAAGACCGGCATTACCGCTGAAGTTGCTAACGACGGCAGTATCACGCTGATTCAGGAACAGGGTAAAGACATTACTATTGAAGACTTTACCGCTGCCGGCTCTCAACAGTTGGCGGTACAGGGTAGCGGCGACCCGAGCGCCATCGAACTGACAAATGGTGGCGCTAACGCCACACGGATTGCCGGTGAGTTGACGCTGGACTCGTCCGTTAGCTTCGCCGCGACATCTGACGCCACCCTGGCCGCAGGCAGCGTCCTGAACAGTGCACAGAATACTGCCGCCGGCTCTACGCCAGAAGAAGTGGCAGGTATCGATATAAGCACCGTTGACGGCGCCACCAGCGCACTCGCAGTTGTGGACGCGGCATTGGAAACCATCAGCGGCATTCGTGCCGACCTGGGCGCTGCGCAGAATCGACTCGAGTCGACCATTGCCAACCTGAGCACGACCTCTGAGAACCTGTCTGCCGCGCGTTCACGAATTCGTGATGCAGACTTTGCCGCCGAATCCGCCGAACTCGCCCGCACCCAGGTGCTGCAGCAGGCCGGCTTGTCGGTATTGGCCCAGGCCAACGCAAGGCCACAGCAGGTTCTGCAGTTGCTGCAGGGTTAATCGGGTTTCGTCACAGAGTCAAAGGGGTAGCCCCATGCAAGCACAGCACAACATCCATGCCACAGACGCACAAAAAGCCCACATTGCGCGGCTACTGCTGCAGGCAAACCTGGCTTATGCCGAGTCAAACAGCCCGACATCGCTGGTTCAGCGTCTCAAGGCGCGGCAGGAATGCCGTAACTACCTGAATGAGGTTCTGGCACAGGAACCCGGTAACGCAGGCGCACTGGGCTTGATGGGGCGTGTGGAAATGGACGAAGGGGCACTTGATAAGGCACACACCCTGTTCACGGACAGCCTCAGCCAGGACCCGGCGCAACCGCAGCAGTTCACCAACCTGGGTTACTGGGCAATCAAGTCCGAGCGCCCGGCCCTGGCGGAGCAGTATTTCATCCAGGCTCTGGAAATGGACCGGCAATCCGCCGCCGCTTTCGGTGGAGTCGCCCATGCCAAGCGTCTGCAGGGCCAGTTCGATGTGGCCTACCTGCATTACCGAAAACTGCTGGAGATGGGACTGGAATGGCCCTCTATTTATAGCGGCATGCTGGCCTGTGTCGAGCATCTGGATGTAAACAGGGCTGATACCAAAGTGGCCCGAGACGCCATCCTTCTGCTGCGCCATGACGGCCTGCCCCACCAGGAAATCGGCCGTTTCGTAGGCGCCATCATCCGCCAGCAATACGATCTGGAGAACCCGAATGCCCAAGTGGCTCTGGACGCCGCCAGCGAAGACGAACTGCTGATCCTGGCACTGGAAAAAACCCTGATGCCAGACCCAGCCGTGGAAGAACTGGTCACCCTGCTGCGCCGGGCGATCATTGCGGAAGTCGCTCAGACTGTTGAACTGCGGGACGAACTTCAACCGCTGGCGCTGGCCCTGGCGGTCTATGCCGATCGCACCGGTTACGCCCTGACCGCGGAGGACGACGAAGAACGGCTGGCCTCAGCCATCAACGACAGCATTTGCGCCCAACTTGCCATGAGCGAGCAACAGGATGGCATGATCGGTTCGCTGATCATCAGTGCCATGTACGGCGCTCTGTTCCATCAGAAGTATGCTGTACACCTTGGCCGCTGGAACCTGGTGGACTGGCCGGTTGCCATGCAGGGGATGATGGCCGCGAGCTACTATAACCGCGCGTCGGAAGAGGCCATCAAACAGAATTTCGACGAGAAATCAGCCGAGCTTTGTCTGGAGAAAACCGATGTGCCCCAGGCCTGGCCCAACTGGTCGAAACTTGCCTATCGCTCCGAAACCAGCCTGAAAGCCATAATGGCGACCGAGCTGGGCATGAGTACCGAGCAATTGCCGGAAACGATCCGAATCATGGTGTGTGGTGCCCAGTCCGGCCAGCGCGCCATGGAACTGGCGCACTACCTGAAAGACGTGGAAGTGATCGCCGTGGATGAATCCCTGGCCAACATCGCCAAGGCAACGCGACTCGCCGGCGAGATGGGCATCAGCAACACCGTGTTCTGGCCCTGGTCCATCGCCCAGCAATTCGTCGCCGATGACCACAAGGTGCACTGGATCGAAATCGGGCGTCTGCCCTCAACAAGCATGACCGAGGTGTCCCTCGCAGCCCTGGTGAGTTCAGCGACCGGCAACGGTGCTGTTGTTCATATGCACACCGCCGTCAACGAACAGACCGACGGCGACAAGCAGATCCGCCGCCTGATTGCCCAACATGACCTCAAACCAACACGCACGGCCCTGCGTCAACTCCGACGGATGGTACTGACCAATCGGCAGGATCCGATGTGGCAATCCCTGGTTGCTGAAACTGACTTCTACGGCCTGGGTGGCTGCCGCGACCGTTGGTTCAGTGAGCAGGATTCCAGGCAGCTAAAAGAGCTGATGGCGCTGGTGAGTAACGAGGTGGAGTGGAAATTAGTCAAGGCGCGGGATACGGATGGCCATAGCCTGGCCACCAAACCGGTTCAGAGACAGATTCAGGCAGAGGCACTGGGGAGTGAGGTGCAGAGTCTGATGGGGCAAGGGTTAAGTGTTTATTTCCAAAGGCGGCGGTGAATTCTGACTGAGGAACGCTGACCTTCGGCCCCCTCTCCCCCGGCCCCTCTCCCGCAAGGGGAGAGGGGAGCTTATGGAACGAGGTATGCGGGTATCACTGTTTAGCCCCTCTCCCCTCGTGGGAGAGGGGGAAAGTCCCAATCACTCACGCCTCCCCACCTCACCATAAATCACCCCCAAGACCACATCCGTCTGCTGTAAAATTTCGTGATTCCAGAATCTCAGAACCGTGTAACCCTGGCCACTCAACCACGCATCCCGCTTCTTGTCGTTCACTGAGTCGTTATGCTGCCCGCCATCTGCCTCAACAATCACCTTTGAACCAAAATGCACGAAATCAACAATGTAAGGCCCGATAGGCTGTTGGCGGCGGAAGCGCTTGCCGTTGAGGCGGTAGGCTCGAAGATGGTACCAGAGACTCTGCTCGGCCTCCGTCATGTTCTGGCGGAGTTGTTTGGCGAATTGTTTTTGGTGCATGGGTCTTCCTTGAGTTACTAGTAGGCTTCCTGCCCCCTCTCCCCCGGCCCCTCTCCCGCAAGGGGAGAGGGGAGCTTATGGAACGAGGTATGCTGGCATCGCTGTTTAGCCCCTCTCCCCTCGTGGGAGAGGGGAGCTTATGGAACGGGGTATACGGGTATCACTGTTTAGCCCCTCTCCCCTCGCGGGAGAGGGGTTGGGGAGAGGGGGGACTCGAAAAGCGGCGGCTCCGCAGGAGCCAACTTCCTTAAACATAAGGAATCAAAGACTCCCCATACAAATGCAACTCCTCCAGAACATGCCGCTTTTCCGGCGTCAGTTCCGGATCTGCCGCAAGCCGTTGTAATTCAGTGCCAAAAGCCTCCAACGACCGCCAACCCTTCTTCGGGCTCATCAAGCGCTGACTGCGGAACTCTTCCCAGCGTTCCATCTCTTCCCCAAGCAGTGTGTTGGGGTAGTTCCGGGCCCGGTAGCGGAAGAGCATTTCCTCCAGGCGACCATCCTCAAACCTTGCCTCCTGCTCTCCCAGAGTTTCCGGCGGCTGTTGCAATAGCCAGTTGAGCTTCTCGCGGTCGGTTTTGCTGATAAAGCCGCCAGCGTAAAGCTGTTCGTCCGGGTCCGTCAGGTCACCTTCATGGGGGTGATCGAAGGCCTGGGCGATTCGCGCTGGCAAATCCGGCGCCTTGCGCAGGATGGCCAGGTGCTCCCGCAATTTGGCCCCGTCCAGTTCCAGCTCGGCCAGTCGCTCTTCGGAGAGCGATTTCAACATGGTGGCGGGAGCCAGTACCGGGCACTTGTTCAACTGCACCCCTTTGAGTGGAAAACGGCTCGTGCCCTCCCCCAGTTCCGCCTGGGAAGTGAATACCCGCTCACGGATCTGCTCAGGCGTAGCGTGAATCAACTCGCTGGGGTCTTCGCGCAGGTCGTACACGATCACCAGGTTCTTGTTGGTGGGGTGGTCAGCCACCGGTGCCACCATTGCGCAGCAGCCCCGGGTGGCGGGGTACTTGGCGGAGATATGGAACACCGGCTTCATGCCGGCGGTATCCAGCATGGCGCGGGCGGAGTGCTTGTCCTTGTTTTGCAGCACAAACTCAAACAGTTTGGGCTGCTTCTCCTTGATCAGCTTTGCCACTGCAATAGTGGCCTCCACATCCGACATGGCATCGTGAGCGGCTTCGTGGGCGATACCATTGGCGACGGTGAGCTCTTCCAGCTTGAAGCTGGGGCTACCATCTTCCTTCTTTGGCCAGTGGATACCCTCTGGCCGCAACGCGTAGGTCAGGCGCACCATGTCGATGATATCCCAGCGGGAATTGCCGTTCTGCCATTCCCGGGCATAAGGGTCGCGAAGGTTACGGTACAGGGTGTGGCGGGACACTTCGTCATCGAAGCGCAGGCTGTTGTAACCCACGGCGCAGGTGCCAGGCTGGCTGAAGGCCTCGTTGATCTGTGCGATAAACTCCGCCTCGGGAAAGCCTTCTTCCAGTGCCTTTTGCGGGGTAATGCCGGTAATCAGGCAGGCCTCCGGTGAGGGCACGTAGTCGTCAGCCGGTGCGCAGTAGATGATCAGCGGGTCTTCGATGATGTTCAGATCCGCATCGGTGCGCACCCCGGCAAACTGGGACGGACGATCGTGTATGGGGTCGACACCAAAGGTTTCGTAGTCGTGCCAGTAGAAAGAACGGATCACCGAGAGAGCTCCTGCATTGCGTGAATCGGTCGAATGCAGGGTAGTGTAATCAAAACATCCCGGTACCGCGATCCACGTAATGCGTGCGCTCCCGCTGAACACCATTCTGCAGTGTCTGCATGTCCAGCGTCATGCTGGTGGGCAGATTCAGGAACACGCCTTCGGGCCCCTGGATGGCGCCAGGGCCTCCCAGGTCCTGCCAGTCCACAGACTCACGCTGGAACGCCAGGAACAGGTCTTCCGTAAAGCCAACCGTGCCATCTCCATTGTCCACACCAATATCCATGGACAGCAGATTGGTCAGCGGCACACATTGACTGCAGGTTCCGTCTTCACCCGCCAAACCGATCTGAGTTGCACGGTAATTGGTGGCCACTCCGGCGTCATCGAACAGCATGGCGTCCACCGGGTTGCCGTCTGCATCGTTAATTTTCAGGTTCAGGTTGCCACTGAAGCTGGCGATCTCGCCAGAAAGCGTGCCCCGAGCCTGGTTCAGGCCAAAGCGGAAACCGGAAAGCTGACCATCCCGTTCAGCCAGTTCAAGGTAGGGTTCAACACCTTCAAATGGAACTACCTCGTCCACGTTGTAGGTATTGCCGTCGATCTGGACACGGGTGTCGTCGCGCACATAGTGGCCGAGCGCGAAATTCCTGATGTCGAGATCGGCGCCGGAATCATCCCCGCCCATCACCACACCGTCGGCGTTCAGCCGGGTTTCTGCGTCTACCCCCAGTGTCACGCGGGTAAACCGGTGGTTAACTCCATCCACATGGTCTACCGTCATCATTGCCTGCCCTTGCACCTGGCTCATTTCCCGCTCGGAAATAGGCTCCAACTCTGCCAGGGCAACAGGCGACATACCCAGGCAGATGGTGAGAGGGACAGCATACCAACAAGCATCCTGTCTCATAGTGTTGTGTCTCTGAATCAATTCTTATTATGACCGCAGGAGCACTATATCCCAGGCTGCCGAGCCAATAGAGTGAGATAGTTCACAGGGCATAGAATTCACTTCAGGCACTGCTATACTGGGGTTAAATAATAAACGGAGCCCCCATGACCATCCGCGTTCTTATCTGCGACGACTCCTCTCTCGCCCGAAAACAAATGGCTCGCGCTTTACCCAAAAACTGGAACGCGGAAGTTACCTTCGCATTTGATGGCCGCAATGCTCTGGAAAAGCTCCGTGCCGGTGCCGGCGAGTTGATGTTTCTGGACCTCAATATGCCGGAGATGGACGGCTACCAGGTGTTGGAGGCCATTCTGAAGGAGGACCTCCCCGTGTTGACGATCGTCGTTTCCGGCGACATCCAGCCAGAAGCACGGGCTCGGGTTCGCAAGCTCGGCGCCATCGAATTCATCAAAAAACCCACGGACACCGACCTGGTTTTAAAGCTGCTTCAGGACTACGGCTTTCTGCGCCCAGAGGATCTGGTTGAAGAGCACGAGCAGAGCCCAGCAGCCGATACCACCAACACCGCTTCAACCAGTGCACCGATTAGCCTGAACGACTATCTCCAGGAAATCGCCAACGTTGCCATGGGTCGCTCATCCGACCTGCTGGCACGACTGCTGCGGGTATTCGTCAAACAGCCCATCCCAAGAGTGGAAATGATTGCCCGCTCGGAACTCAGCATGGCGATCTCAGCCGCCCAGGCGGATAGCAACTACTCCGCTGTCTGCCAGGGATTCACCGGTGCTGGTATTGCGGGGGAAGCCCTTCTTTTGTTTGCCGACGCCAGCTTCAACGACATGGCCGAACTGCTCCATTACGAGGACATGGACACCGAAAGCATTCACGTAGAGGTGCTCATGGACATGTCCAGTATACTGTTTGGCGCCTTCCTCAAAGGCATTGGCGACCAGCTGGATCTTAAACTCGGCCTTGGTCACCCAACCGTCCTGGGCCAGCATCGACAGATCGCAGACCTGCTGGAACATCACAGTACTCGCCAGGAAAAGCTGCTGTGTATTGAAATCAGTTATGAACTGGAAGACCGGGAGATCAGTTGCGACATGCTGGTACTGCTGACAGAAGACTCAGTGCCCTTCCTTGAACAACGACTACAGTACCTGGTGGATTAACCATGGCCATAGAAGAGATAGGAGCAAGCACCTTCCACTGGCTGGTGGACATGCTGGAGTCGGTGGAAGTCGGCCTGGTGGTTCTGGACCTGGACTTCCGCGTGCAGGCCTGGAACGGCTTCATGGAACACCATAGCGGCATCACCGCCAGCAAGATTCGCGAGCAGGTTCTGTTTGACGTGTTCCCGGACATCCCCAAAGCTTGGCTGACCCGCAAGGTCGACTCAGTCGCCATGCTAAACACCCGGGCATTCACCTCCTGGGAGCAGCGCCCTTACCTGTTCCGCTTTCGCAACACGCGCCCGATAACCGGTACGGAAGACTTCATGTATCAGAGTCTGACCATCAGCCCCCTCTCCGGCCCAGACGGCCAGGTCGAAAAAATCTGCCTGATGGTCTACGACGTCACCGACATCGCCACCAGCAAACGGGCACTGGAAACCGCTAACGAACAACTCGCCAAGCTGAGCATGACCGACCGCCTGACCGGCCTGCTCAACCGTGGTACCTGGGAAAACCTGATCGACGCCGAATACGAACGCTACCGCCGTTATGGCCAAAGCACCTGCCTGATCATGTTTGACATAGACCACTTCAAAGCGGTAAACGATACCTACGGCCACCTGGCGGGTGACGAAGTTATCAAGTACACCGCCCAAGTCATGAAGGAGAACCTGCGCCAGTCAGACAGCCCCGGCCGCTACGGTGGCGAGGAGTTCGGCATCATCCTGCCGGAAACCGATGCCGAAGGCGCCAGGGTGATTTGCGAGCGCATAAGGGAAGCCATACAGAACAGCACGGTTCAGACCACGGCAGCGCCGATCCAGTACACCGTCAGCATTGGCATCGCGCCATTAACGGATAGGCCGGAGAATCATATGCAGTGGTTACAACAGGCGGATGAAGCGTTGTACGCCGCCAAGGAAGGGGGAAGAAACCGGGTGGTGGTATTCGGGGAGAAATCGTAGGTCGGATTAGCGCCCCGCCCCCTCTCCCCCGGCCCGGGCCCTTATACACATCTCTCGCTGCCGCCGACTCAGCAGCTGGCGAATCCCGCGGTCAGATGTGGCGTAGTGACATACAAGACAGAA
>OFKW01000080.1_pt1 | contig 8279 bp, 7 predicted proteins | sample 1540671 | NCBI WGS metagenome assembly OFKW01 (sample SAMEA104347421, study PRJEB22522) | marine metagenome | biome: marine biome; feature: marine water body; material: sea ice | collected 2015-09-16T00:00:00Z | depth 0.1 m
GTAGTACGCCATTTAATAGCTTACCCGTTGATGGGTCACAAATACTATCAATTAGCCGTCGTTATGGAATCTTCTAAAGCACTCTCTCATTTACGACATCATTTTTGAAAATAGTCAAATATGTGTCATGATGTCATATCACTGTGGGAAATTAGCTATTTTCCGGTATTTTTATAACAACTCAGCCAGATTTATTTACGGCTTTGATATTAATGCTAACGGTGAAACCTCATACGCTTTACAGAGCATAAAGTTAAAAATCTATGAGGCAATACCGTGGGAACCTTCTTACTTCTAAAGCACTACTCTGTTTCTTAGTTGCAGAGCGCTATTGTGGTAAGTTGGACTCCGTAGAGACTACACGTGATAGCTTTTAACTTACCTTCAAGAGATTGAATTATTTCGCAAGTCAAATTCTTCTGTATAAAAGGTCTACTTTAAAAGTAAGATATAGTCCGATCCTGGTCGTGAGACCAGCAGCAATCCTGAGTCAGTTGACTTAGTTTATCGACATATTATGTAGTAGCTCATTATATTTCCCTAGCCGCTTTGCCACCCATTAGTACGAGTAAATTAACTATCAAGTATGCCGAGGTTTATTATGGGTATCGGGTTTCATATAACCGACCTAGCGGCTAGCTAGCACTGCTACTGCTACAGGCAACTGTAGTATCAAATTTTAATATATGCTGGGACTTTATTTAACTTGTAGTACATTTCATTGTCACAATCTACGAAAGTATAAATATCAGCAGACTTAAACGTCTCAGAGACTATAAATAAGACCCCGTACCAGTATGGGTGAAGATATAGTCCAGCTAGCCGTATACAGTATATCAATATGTATATCACTAGTTGAGCTCATTTCCATTATGTACTTTCAATGGGAGCAGTATTTGCAATGTTTGCAGCTTACTACTTCTGAGGTCCTAAAATTATTGGTAAATCATATAACGAATTACTAGCTCAAATTCATTTCTGGGTACTTTTCGTTGGTGTTAATTTAACATTCTTCCCTCAACACTTCCTAGGATTGGCGGGTATGCCACGTCGAATTCCTGACTACCCTGATGCCTTCGCAGCTTGAAACTTTATTTCTAGTTTCGGTTCAATGATTTCAGTAGTAGCTACAGTATTATTCCTTTACATTATCTGAGACCAATTTGTATATGGTAAAGAGGTATCAAACAACCCTTGAGCTGTTCCACAGTTCTTCACTAGTACACCTGAGTTCCATAGCGGTCCACAGTATGCACACTCATTAGAGTGAACATTAGCTAGTCCTGTACCTTTCCATTCATACAACACATTACCAGTACAATCATAATTTCTTATTGTACACAAGCCCCCGTCCCACTTAATTACTAGTCCTGTTGTTTTATCCTTACACAAGCCTGCTGTCTTATGATGGGGATACATTCGTTCTTCTAGAATGATACGAGTAACCTTAATTATTAACCAGTGGGTGAGTGGTTGGTTGTGCAGTTCAGGTCTGCTTATTGTATATGCCGCGTTGCGGAAAATTACCATATCTAAGGCTAAAAATAACTTTAATGACTATGCCACAACTATTACCATTTTACTTTATTAACCAATTATCATTTTCATTCTTAGTATTAATTACTATGGTTTACGTTTTTGGGACTTACATCCTACCAGTGTTCGCCGAGTTATTCGTTACACGAATGTACATCACAAAACTATAATATAATATATAGTTTAAATTAATCCCCGTCGAAGCATAGCTTCGACTTAATAATTTATCTTCGATAAATTTTAACCAGGGGGCCGGTCTTCGATAATCACCTAGGACCAACTCCACCAGACATATAATTATTAACTATACTACCGTCCAGGCCAAACATGTCTGGATAAGAGACTTATGAATAGCAGAAAGGTTAAGCATTCGTAAGGACTATTGATGATCACAATAAAATAATCAGTAGCGGAGGCGTGATATATAATTTAAATAAGTGATATGTCATTCTCTTATAGACTGTGACAACAGATGTGTCCCGCAGCGCCCACTGGTTATAGACTATGGCTGATATATTTCTAGTATAATAATGTATTATAATATATCAAGATGTTGTCAAGTTATGAATTGTGTTAACTGGTCAGGCTTGCGCAGTAGGACTAGAAGGAATCGAACCTTCATAATACAATTATCGGCTGTACGCTCTACCATTGAGCTATAATCCTATAATCCTTATAGTATATTCCTTGAGTTGCCATCTTACTCTTATATAATGAAGTATCTTATAAGTAATATCTAAAGAAGCCTTAAACTGGCGAGTATGCTGGAATGGTAGACAGGTGGTTCTTAAGCAACCATGACGTTATATCGTATGGGTTCAAGTCCCATTACTCGTATAGTAGCATTTATGGTAACCCAGCTTGCCCAACCAAGTCAAATCTCAGATTCATTATTAAGGCTTAATAGTCTCATAGGTTAAGTAACTTTAATGTCGGGATCAGTATTACTCTTATAGTTCAGAAAGCGCGGGGATGTTAATGCGAAACTCACCCCTGGTTAAAATATATCTCAGACTTGCGGAGCATATTTTAAGGTTAGCGACTTTGTTGGCTTATTCACACTTTCATAGTGAAAGCTCCTAACTTGTTTTTAGCTGTATGTTGGCTATAATCTACGGTACTTAATGGACCTTTAGCAGATGACCCTAACCGTCCAGCTTGTACTGTTTGTCGAGGTGATGATCGTTGTGTAGTCAGTCGTCCTGATAATTTAACTTTAACTCCAGTAATGTGTGATGATCCTACCATACTTGCGGAGTCAGTAGAACCTTCAGAAACCATTGTTGGTAAACTCCCTTTAAGCATTTCTAAGATCCGATTAAAAGAATGTTTAGCTCCATTAGCAGTTAAGTATTGAGCGAAAATAGAACTATCTAATGCAGAATGATTCAATCGTATTAAACGTAATTCAACTGTTCGACCTCAACATCGAGTAAGAGCATCTCCTAATGCAATAACACTATCATTAGATATATTATCTGCACCAAAAGATGTATAATAAAATAATTGTACTATAACTTTATCAGAGTTAACAGTAAAAATCGGTTTACCTACTAGTGATTGGTATTGAGTGAAGAACGCTTGTATGATTGAAATGGCTTGACGTTGCATTGACATAGTATTAGTTCGATTGGCTTTATCGAATAAGTATGTTGTTGTCATATTGTTAATTGAGTAGTCGTAATTCTACTAGGCAATAGTCTATCTTAAATTCCAATCCCACTACTAATGTATTTGATAATATATTTCTATACTATGTAATTAGTTGACAAGATTTAATTACTATGGACCCGCTCCGCGGGCATTCATTAAATAGAACAAGTAACGAAATGTAAACTATGCTGTGTACTTAGCTTTATTCCCGAGAGGGGGGAATATGCCGCAGCGCGGCCACTAAAGCAAGATGTGTAACTGATAACTCTTAGTGACCAGTATTATAACACCTAAGTTGTGTATCCTTATATCAATAGTTTCGGATATATTAGTCAGTCTTTCTCTTATATAGCTCATAAAAGGATCAACTGAGCTCTATGAATAAAATATTTCATTACCTACGCCCAGCTAAATAGTTGAATTAGAGTTTCTATTGATCTCGGGGGAAAGCCGTAAATAAATCTAGCGGAGTTGGACTACACAACCACGATAGAAATGTTCTTATACTCTCCCCTTGGTTAAGAATTAAGGGGGAATAAGCTCTTAAGCAAAGATGTTAGTGGAGATTTGTTGGGCCGATAACAGGGCTTGAACCTGTGTTTCATCCACATGAGGGATGTGTTCTAACCGGCTGAACTATATTGGCACTATTAACCGGGGCGGAGGTTAAAAGTATAATATTTATAGTTAACTGGCCTTTTACCACCCCCTTCAGATAGGCCCACTCTAGTCTTTGACTAGAGTCACCTCCCTGAGAAGCCGTCGGTAAAGGGTATGAGGGGGGGTGTGTATATCCCAGACCTGTCACGTCTGCTGGCGGGGGTACTGTAAGCCTAATTCTGTCATGCTCGCGCAGGCTAATAAAAAACGACATGTTCTATAGTAAAACCTTGGGGGTACCCCCCAACCAGGGGCAAGTTGCGAAGTTAATCATACTTGACTTATACGTGTTAATGGTGTGTATAGGTTATAAGTGCGAGACAAAACACTACTGGAGTATCAAATCTATTTTTCTATAAATATACCACAGCTTTAGCTGTATATTATACATTATTCACCTAGGACTTTCCTGTAATAAAATATATTACTAGCCTAGTACACCCGTCCTTTAACCTAAAATATGTTAAGGGTCGACTCCCAGAATCGAACTGGGATCACTAGAGCCACAGACTAGTGTTCTACCGTTGAACTAAGCCCACCTATCTGTTTATATGCAACATATTAGTGTACACTCTTATCAGTGCCAACTCATTGAATAGTTATAATAATACTGTAATAGTAAGTTATTCTCTTATAGTGTTGTAAGGGGATTTTAAGTAATATATTTTTCAGCAGCAGGTTCCCCTACCACTCCTATATTTCGACTTAGTCTCAATCGAAGCGTTAGGTTAGCAAAAAATCGTTCACTCAGTCACAATGATATAAAGTCGTGTTTAAACTACTTTATTAATGCATATAAACCTCATTAGTCATTCCAGCTTTACATAACGGATTCTTTCAAGACTTGACGAGTAATTAGTACATCCCGAGTGGTATTTTCACCGTGTCGCACTACTACACGATTACTCGCAATTCCTATTTCACGTAGCCGATTGCAGGCTACGATCCGTGTGCGTTCATTTGGTGATTAGCTCAGCCTCACGGCGTCGCATCATATTGTTGAACGCTTGGCAGCACAACGGCAGCCCTGTACATAAGGGTCATGGGGACCTCTCTTAGCCCTATTATACGGCTATATCAGCCGTAGACTACTAAGTAAATAATTAATAGTAAGGATTACGCATGTTAGCGGATCAAACCTAGCACCATGAGGCACATGCTGAAGAGGGTCATGCAGCACCTGTTTCCACTCACTACAAATAGTAAAACTAAGATAAGTGAATGAGTAATTCAAGCACAGGTAAGGTTATGCGCGGATTATCGCATTAAGCGTCATGCTTCACTGCGGGTTCTCGGGACCGTCTAATCATTTGGTGTCCTGTCGTGTGACTGTACTTCCCAGGCGGAGTGCTTATTGCGTTTGCTAAGTATCTCATCAAAAATGAAACGAGGCACTAGCACTCATCGTTTAGGGCGTAGACTACCAGGGTATCTAATCCTGTTTGCTACCTACGCTTTCATACCTCAGTGTCAATCTCTACCCTGCAACCTGCTTTCGCTTTTAGTAGTCCATCAAGTATCAAAGCATATCAGCGCTACTCTTAATATTCTGGTTGCCCATATTGGATTCTAGCCTCTCGTCTTGACAATTTATAAACTGAAAAAAGAGAAACAACCTACGTATCCTTTACGCCTATTCACAACGAACAATGCTCGCACTACCGGTCTAACCGAAACTTCTGGCACCGGAATGGGTTAGTACTATTAGCTAAACTGGTCATTATCCTGCATAACTACATCCTTTAAACCTAAGCTTAAATAGGATTCTGGCTTGCAACTTCTCGCTTACGCGAAGTGAGTATGACACTCGACTGCTGTCCATCGTATGATGGTGTGGGTATTTTCATCCTCCACTGTGATCTTAAAGACTTTCATCCTAAAATTAAACGTCATCGTCTTGGTAGGCCATTACCCCACCAACTAACTGCTGTTCATTAAGTGCATCTAAAGGAGAATACGATCCTTTTTTTTTCTAGTTGTATAGAAGATTATAGTTTATTCAACTTCCTAAAGGTAGCTTCCTAATGTTTACTCACCGGTACGCCATATTTACAAAATTATAAATAAAGACTTGCATGTCTAAAACAGCCAGATAGCATTCGTTCGGGGCCATGATTAAGCCCTTAATATTATTAATAGTCAGTTGTAACAATGACTAGTTAGTTTATCTACCCCTGATAAATTGATTGTATAATTTACGAGTACGTGATTTGCATGTTACTTATAGTAAACTAAGTATTTTATCTTAAATGTATATCTATAAGAGTATGACATGAACTTTTACTTTAACTAAGTGGTCTTTATTTGTATAGCACTCAGTTATACAAACCCGTAAATAGATCTGGCGGAGTTGGTACCAATAATAAATATTTGTAAATTATTAATTTATCGCAGGGGATTGAAAAGATAAAGTATATTAAGGGGTTACACGAGTTGTAGGAACGATAGGATTTCGATCAATAGAAGATCGGTGATCAGTAAATTTAAGGGCACCCTTTCCAAATTCATAGATGAAACCTAATGTTAAAAGAATCAGGAACAGGATTGCAATTCTAAACCCGTAAGTGTCCACTTGGTATAAAGTTACACCTAAAGGGAATAATACTGCAATCTCAAGATCGAAGATTAAGAATAGAAGACCAACTAAATAGTATTGGATAGCGAAAGGCGCTCGAACTTGTCCGTATACAGGAGAAAAACCACATTCATATGCAGTAATTTTCTCAGCATCAGGTCGATGTACCGCTAGAAGGACATTAAGTGCAAGCAAAATGGCAACTAAAATAGGTACAAAGATTAATAAAACAACCATTGTCATTAGAAACCGTAAATAGATATAGCCATTAACTGAGTGCTATTTAGTATAATTGAAGGTTGTAATACAAATAGAAGAATGAATACTGTTAATACAGCTATCACGTAACTATGTGTACTAGTAAGAACTCCAGGTGTTTGACTTGAAGTTCCAGCTACTGCATCATCAAAGTATAGTACTCGTACAACTCGTAAGTAATACGCAGCACTAACAACACTAGCTAGGATAGCAACTAATGTGATAAAGTAGTAACCGTTATGAATAGCTGTATATAATACAGCATATTTAGCGAAGAATCCCATCAGAGGAGGAATACCAGCCATACTGAATAGACAAACTGCCATACTTAATGCTAAGATAGGGTTTTGTCGGAATTGTCCACTTAATTGTGAAATGAATTGTACATCGTTATTTTGAGTTGATCCAGTAGTTTGTCGGCTATAGATTAAGTAACCAAAGGCTAATAGAATAAAGAATGAATTTAAACTAGTTAGGCTATACTGAATTAAATAGAATAAGAATGCGTCAATAGATTCTTGACCACTAACAGCAAGTGCTAGTAACATAAAACCTACGTGTGAAATTGTACTGTAAGCAAATAAACGTTTGATACGGAATTGAGCTAACCCAACTACAGTACCTATGATTAATGATAATAATGAACATATCAATAATAATGCCTGTCATACATTAACTGTTACATCACCTAATGAAAGTCCTAGACCTTCTGATACTGAATGTAATGTTAATAGAAAGATAAAAATAGAAATTTTAGGCATTACTGCAAGTCAAGTTGTCACTATTGTTGGTACTCCATCATAAACATCTGGAGCTCAATTATGGAAAGGAGCTGAAGCGATTTTGAATAAGAAACCTATAGTCATGATTACTAGACCTAAAGTAACTCCTCAACCTTCTTGGAAGTCTGTAATACTTGAAGAAGATGAGACGGATACTAGACTACTGATAGCATCAAGGTTAGTTAGACCTGTGTATCCGTAGATTAGACTTGAACCTAATAGAATAAAAGCTGAAGATAAAGCACCTAATAAGAAGTATTTTAATCCAGCTGCTGTAGCAGATTCACTATTTCGGTATAATGCTGCTAAAATATAAACAGCGAAACTTTGTAGTTCAATTGCTAAATATAGTGAAACAAGATCAGTACTTGAAATTAAGAATGATGCACCAATTGTAGTGAATACAATGATCATAGGATACTCAGCAATAGTAGGTCGTACAGAATCACCTGTAAGATTTGCAGTATTAACTGATGATGCTCATGGTAAAAGAATTAGTCCTCCAACAATAAAAATAAAGAATTCCATTGCCATAGAAACTGTGCTAACATGAAATAATCCACTATAAAGACTTACCCCCGACCCTAGAGTTGTAACGTAGTAAGCGTTAAATGATAGTGCCGCGGCGAAGAAGAATGTTATAGAGGTCACACGGGTCAGCTGCACGGGCGATATATTTGAAGAAAAAAGCGGTATCGCAAGTAACAGAGATAATAATGAAATAACTAGCATTACATAGCCTACTACAATATAGATACCTCAGCAGACATGACAGGTCTGGTAACTTTAATAGATAAAGTATTTCTAATATACAT
>OFKW01000085.1_pt1 | contig 7363 bp, 5 predicted proteins | sample 1540671 | NCBI WGS metagenome assembly OFKW01 (sample SAMEA104347421, study PRJEB22522) | marine metagenome | biome: marine biome; feature: marine water body; material: sea ice | collected 2015-09-16T00:00:00Z | depth 0.1 m
GATGATGACTGCCCCACTTGGGAATCCAATGCCAATAAGAGTGCCAGTAAACCAGACATTTAATCGGTCTCCTCGTCCGCGTCCGACTCGTCGGATGACTCAAACTCGTCTGAATCAACCCAGAACCAAGACTCTATTGGATGGCGTTCAAAATCTAAGTATGGATTATTTCGCGACTGACAGTACCAAGCGTCGTGTGTATCCCGTCGCAGATCTAGAACCACCGACTCGCTGGGTGGTAGATAGAGTTGCCAACTCCTAGCAAACAGAGGTACTCTTGTACTAATATGGACTGTTCCAGGACGGCCGTTGTCTAGTCTGTTAGGATAATTACGCAGGAGAGAGTCCCCAACTGACCAGGTGTTGAGAAGCGGGTCTCTTGGTGGCCGAGCTTCCTGCCAATAAGGACGCAACAAGGCAAATTCGACACCCTCCGCCCAAAGAATAAACTGGTTCCTATCGACGATGCTCCGGATCTCAGGCGCGAAGTCAAAGTTCTGGCAGAAATGGATAGAAGTAAGGACTATCTGTCTCACTCCTTCAATAAAGTCACCCGGTGTTTCGTAACAGCCAGCGACGAATCCCGCAATATGGAAGTTAAGTGCTGTACGTGTGAAGGGATCTATCCGGGGTACGTGTTCCCGAAGGATCTGCTGAACCCACTGATGAGCTTCTATGCGAGGCCTCTCCAAACGGAACAACAAAGCAATCTGCTGAGAGTTGAACTCGCACAATAAGCAAGGTTCACTAATGAGAACCGAACCAACTTCAGTATCTCCGCAACAACCGCAATTTAAAACAATGCTGCCCAACTTGTGTCCAATATCGTGCAGGCTCCCGTGCCTTCCTCTTATTCTATCAAAGATATAGTTATTTGCGATTCTTAAAACCCTATCTTTGTTCGAAGCCCAAAATAGAAGGTTCCTTTGTCTCCAAATTCTGCAGGTGTTGTTGAATCGTTGAAAGAAATCTATCAGCAGACGAGGTAGGGGTTCGCTTGAAGAGACGGTGCAATCCAAATTTAAGAGTTGGAATAGAGGTCCCTTATAAGAATGGTTGTTTTGATGATGTCTAAAAATTGGCCACTTGCTGCCCCTATCCTGTTGTATTTGTTGTCTGTCGAAGATAGAACACATTCAAGTCTGCGATTTACTCTCAAACGTCGCTCTATCACGATTATTTCCCCCCCCTTGGACAAAAATACAAGTTAGAGGTTTTATACGATGAGCGTGTACCGTTCGTTAGAACTGCAACTGTGTCTCTTTTTAGAGTTCTCCGAGAGAACCTCGTATAAAACATAACTTACTGTCGCCCAATTCATACATGATTGGCAGGTATTTTCCAGAGGTAGTTCTAATAAGATGATAGATCGCAGTGATAAATCAGCTGCTTTCGATGAAGAGAGAAATCCAGTAAGCTCGAAGAGACTATCCGCTAACGCAAACAACTTCAGGCACGACACTATTTTCGTATTGCTTAGATTAAGCTCTGTTGTTGCCTCTGGTCTTGCTATTTCCATTTATTCTAATTTTAGAATCTCAATTCATTCCAAATCCTTGCGTGGCCCGTTCAACCGGGCCCCCCAAGCTCTGTGTTCTCCATTGTACGTTACGCTGATAAACCGGGGCAGGCCGACGCGCAAGCGCTCTGTTCTGCTGGTCAATTTATCGTCGGGCACTGGGTTCCGAACACCTGTGTAAACGTATGCGTGATGAGGGTCCTTTGTTCTCGTGGGGGCCAACGTACTTACAAGCGTACGTGTCCGCCTGCCCTAGAAGGTAATACGACCGTGTCGTCCTCATTACTTAGTAAATAAACCGTTTCTTATTAACACACATACTTATTATTTACATACTTGCATAGTTTGGGTGTGCTCGTTCAACGCCCTTCCCTAATGGCTCAATCCTGGTTACTAATATTATGACTATTTTGGCATAATGGATTGCCACTAAGGAACTGTGCTGATCTACTTAACTCATTCTGTGGTTCCCCCCACCCGACCGAACCGCTGAATTACCCCAATTGATTTATTTGAACCGGGCGGTCTTTGAGTGCCTCCTCACGTCCGCTACCGTGACATCTTGGCTGCCCGACGAAGAACTCGCCCCGGTCGGCCCTCGTCCAGTGTTGTCGTGATTGTAGACAGTATCGACCAGTACCGAATCTTTAGAATAATTCCCCCGGGAGTTAGTTTCCTCCCTCCGACAGCCCGATCTCTTCATTTGGGTCACTGCTCCTTTTCTTAATGAGTGATTAGCGAATTCCTTTCCATCTAGGCCTAGCCCTTGGGCCGTGTTCTTGATTAGGCTTGCCATCATCTTAGGGGTTAACTTCTTATAGGACACCTCGCGTCCCGAGAACACCCGGCGACTGAGCAGGGGCTCCTGGGAGGTAGACCCGGAACGAATGCACCACTCAAACAGATCGTCCAATAGCTCTGACTCACGCTCATTACGTCGAGCGATGACCTTGACGTTATGACATGCTGCTGCTCCGGTTTTGTGAGAGGCCACGCCGATCTCGCACGACACCACATTGCTCAAGGTCACCCACCGCCTAAATTCAGAGGATCCCGCTAGGAATCCCGTGTGGCATTCTCCCTCTATAATTACCGGCTCCTCCAACCTGAAGGCGCATTGTTCATTATAAATGGTATGGTTCTCAGCCGAGCCGCCTACCGTGGTTGCCTCTCCTCCTCGATTAGCCAACTCATAGGCTAGCAAGGCACCCATGGCCGACATGCGTTTATCGATGTCTGGGTAACTCCAGCTACAGTTAGTCCAATGGGTATCCCTCATGGTGGACAGCATCTCCCAGAAAACGGGTAACTTATCGTTCCCCTTCGCTTCCCTCTGTGCTTGACGGAGTTCGTCGGTGGATAGACGGCACGCAGTTCGAGCCCCCGTTGCCAATGAACTCTCGAAGAAGGCTATGGGCTGCAGGCTGACCTGATAGAACTTCCGGATGGCGGCCCCTATAGCGTAGGCTCCCTTACCCCTCTTCCCTGCCACGTATCTGGTCCGGAACAGGTTGCATAACAACGTAACCTTTCCTTCCTCAGAATAACTTTGCAGATATGGGTCGGTGATTCCCCTATCTCGTAAGTACTGTTGCCATTCCTCCCACCCCGCCTTGTAGCCTTTCAAGGTTCCAGCAGTCACTGACTTCGTCATAAATGACTGCAGATCTTGCTGCTCCTGTTGGCCCAAAGGGGGGTTAACTAAAGAAGAAGAATCAAATACTGAATGGTTAGGGGTTAGTGAAGATACGGTGTTGTATAAAGAAGAACAACACATCTTCAACATTCAGTCAACTGGGGAATGAGGGGGGGAGACTACAATTGCCGGATCTGTGGGCGTTACACATCGGCCCAACTTCCGTATTTCGGTCCCTCCCTATCCCTTGGACTACTGTAAGTTAAAGCACGGTTTTCACCCCTCAGTTAGTGGTGTGAGCACTTAATCTACTCAGGTTACTTCCCCGCCCGCCAATCGGTATCAACAAGATGCAACTATGGCTTGGATGCCCCTCCGGGCTCCGATGACCCCAGGGTGTTAATGCGAGATTGAACAACAACTCCCCACCCCTATCATCATACTGCTGTCGGTTCCCCTAGTTAAAGGAGGATTCCATAGCTTCTCTTACTGTCTGCCAAAGCAGAGCGAACTCCTCCTCCTTGTCGATCTTAACCCGGGGGTCACACATCTGAACTAGCGTGTTGGTTGTGGGGTTCTCTCTCAGATTAATAATCGGGGAGTCCCCATGACCGTTCTGAATCATTGCCTGTTCCACAGTGATCCCCTTCTCTTCGATACGGGACAAGAGGTCCGCCTTATGGTTCTCCAGGCCACTTAAAAAGGCCGAATACCTAGGACGAATACCGAATCTAATACACATCGCAGTTACCACCACCGCCGCATTGATAGCCTCTGGGCCTTTAACCCTACCCTGAGTAGACCAGACCAACGCCGTGGTGCTATCACCCCTTATCAGTACGTCCACATCCCTCACCCCTATTTTTACTAGGGCTAGGACACCCAGCACCGTACCAATGTATTCCGCCGTATTCTGAAATCCAGAATCCGTACCAAAGCCGTATTCCCTGATACTGACCGCGGAGCCCCCCACACAAGTATCGAGGGAGTTCTTATTACTATACAATATGACCCCCACCCCACTCAAAGAAGCATCCGTCTCGACAATATAGTCAGGGGGCCTAGGGCGGAAAGAAGCCATGGGCCTCCCATAATTCTTCTCGTCCACAATCAACAGGTAAAAGACTGCTCTCCACATTCGAATTGCCCATGCCGCCTCCAGTGTAATCGGAAAAGTGCCATGCCACCCCTTCTTTCCCGTCATCAACCTGTGTATGCAGGCCAAAAAGGGTGTCATAACTTCCAAGATTAGTACATATCGACTGGCATAGGACGCGATTCGCTGGACTTCCACGAGCGTGATCTCGGCCGTTAAGTTGATGGAGAACATGCAGAGCATTGCCTTCATGAGGTTCTTTTCGGCTATTGACACCACCATAAGGTCTAAATTGATCTTCCACCCTATGACATTAACTATCCGGCCGGAGACGTTTTTTGACTTCTTGATACAGTTCTCGCCGATCATGTTCTCAAAAATTGAACAAGCGGTTTCCATTTCCCATTGGAGGTCACGAAGTAAACAACATCCGAAACCATCGTCTGAGTAGATGTCCGCGCCTCCCCTAGTAGTCTTTTTCACTTCATGACGAAAGGCCTTGGATATAACATTGAAAGCGAAAGGCAAGATGGACGCTCCGAACACTCCTACCAGGGAAAGAAAAATTCTACCCCCTGCCAACTCCTGGGCCATACAATGAACATCTGATGGTTGGAAATCTATCCAGGTGAACGCTCCTGAGATGTCCACTTTCCAAAAATATAAATTTTTTAAGTCGACTAGAGGGTCCCTCGTCTGAAGCTTGTCTATAGTATCCAATATCATAAGGACTACGTCGAGAATAGTGGGGTGAATAATGCCCCCGTATGTTTCAGCAGCCCACTCGGAAGCGAAGTCTCCGTTTAAAATCGGAGGCACCCCCCATGTGAGATCAGTGATAGTACGTCCCGACACCGTATCCGCCTTAGGTGTATGTTTCAATTGGCTTAGATGAACAGAGTCGGTCCCGAAAAGTATTGACTTGGGTAAATTGAAGCCTAGTCCCTTATTATGGAGGTCGCTCAACATTTTATCGATGGCCGGAAAGGTGTCCCTGTAAGATCGATGTAACGGGTGACTATAAGCCTCTACCGCTGCAACGGTACAGAGCATCTGACCTACGGTTGACCGTTTACCCCGGTGTGTGCAATTGGACCAATGAGAAAAGTTTCTCTGGAGTAAAAGTACATCCTTTATTTCACGAAAGCATTTGGCATTGGGCCTATATCCGTCTGGTTTGGGAACGATGATTCCCCCACACAGACTGCGCAGGTGCTCAATTTCCGGGTTATCAGCTGACAACGAAGCCAATCTACTAACATTAAGTCTATGGGGGCGATGAAGATCCTACCGAGTGAAAGCCATGGTGGCAATATTGTAATCTGACGCCACGAACGCTGCCAAATCGTTAGCCAATTTCTCCGGGTTCCACTCGAACCCGACTGAATCCTTCCGAGCCTCCTCTGCCCCATAGATCCTGGAAGCTGACTTGATACACCTCACAGTCACCTCATGGACCGACTCGTATGCACTATTTGTACCCGGCGTAAAGTACATTTCGATAGTTACCTCCATCTCCCTCACCAGCTTATTTAATGAAGGCAGTTCAAATTCCTCCTTCGATGATGAGCTGGCCGAGTGGGGCACGCGAGAGGCCTGCACTCCCATTCTTAACAGAAAGTCCCCCGACGCTTGTTGGTTTCGAGATAACGTGGTCGGGGTTACCTTTTGCCGTTTCGGATCATCCTTATAGTCGCTGAATCCCACGGCCGGCGAGTTCGCAAGCTCTAGGACCGGTCTGACCCCGGTTGCCCGAGGACCCGTCCTGGAGTGCGAGGCTACAGGGCTGAGACAATGTGACGAGGACCGCGATCCGACGCCACCGACTTCCTAGAGGAACTCAGTGGAGCTGGCGATGCTGGCAAGCAACAGAGCTTTAAGAGTTAAATCTCCGCAATTCTTTGCTGCTATTTCGGCCTTGTCCCGGCGAGTTACATTAAGGGCTAAGTGACGATACTTGCACATGACCATCCCGTGCGGGCACTTATAAGGCACCTGGTTGGGGTCCTTCAACTTCAACTTTACAGCTATATGGTACATACAGGGGCCGTCCCGCTTAACCGCAGGCGAGTCACCCCCTCTCTTTAATCCAGGCGTCGGCTCCGTCTTAATTTCGGCTCCCGTCCCCGACGGTGAAGACTTACTCTTAACGGAAGATACGGTCAAGTCGTCCTTACGGCGTTGCTTCCTTTCCCTCTCTTTTATCCTCTTGCTCTTTGAGGGTTCATCAGAATTACCGTCGGCAAGTCTCTTTTTGGAGGGGGACACTAAAGTTAGATCCCCCATGCCTTGAAACTTATTGATCACCTTAAGCCGGAGTTCGTCCTCGGCCTGGCGACCCGAGAAGTCTTCCTCCATAGCCTTAAGACTGACCTTTGAGGACAACACACCGACCATAAACACCGAGACGTCGAGCAAGGCTTGTCCAAACAGTTCAATGCCCTTGATGCTTACTGGTTGGTCGTGAGCTACGGTCTTAACACTCGTAGCCTTGCACAAACCATTAAACACCGCCCCGTAACACAGATTGAAATACTTGAGTAGGATCTTCGAGTTGGTTCTGTGTAAGAACTCCGAGACCTTTAGGAGTCTCCTGATGGGTTCGAAGGCGTCCGGAAAGTCCTTGTTGATAAAGGTACGGATAAAAGCCCCTAAGGATTCCAAGCACTCGATGAGGCCCTGGTTCCTACCCAGCAGGTCAGCATCATCACAAGCGCTACGAGAGGCCCCTTTCCTCTTCTCGAATGATTCAATTTGAATTCCGTTTTCCCCATGACGGAACTTGCTGGTTAACATTCTAAGCAGTGCCCTTGGGTTTTGAAACACCTCTGTCTCCTGGTACCCAAACATGTAGCTACAGTTGAGCTGCGAAGGGGTACGATTATAAACCTCCAGGGATAATCCTTGGAACATTATTTCCATGAAATAGGCCGTATTCACCCCCCACTGATCCTCCCCTTGGTCGATAAAGTTTCGATAGTCGCCTACCATCAGGTAGGAATGCCAATAGAGGATCTTGAGATTCTTTTGATCGGGTACATTTGAGATCAGATTAACTCCCAAATCCGGTATGTTGATTGCAAATAGTCCCTTCGGGGCAAAGCTGCCCTTC
>OFKW01000089.1_pt1 | contig 6788 bp, 1 predicted proteins | sample 1540671 | NCBI WGS metagenome assembly OFKW01 (sample SAMEA104347421, study PRJEB22522) | marine metagenome | biome: marine biome; feature: marine water body; material: sea ice | collected 2015-09-16T00:00:00Z | depth 0.1 m
ATGTTACTTCCCCCCTTTGATAATTGAATATCTCTGGTTGGTTTAGCTATATAGCGCTCCATCAATACCTCTAGTGACTCTGCACTCAGATTAAGGTCTGATATTTCTACAGACGAAAAGTCGAAATGATCTCCTTGATCATAAAGAATTGCTAAGCCTTCAAGAATTATTTGTTCTTGTTTAGCATTTTGGCGAGCTAATGTAGCTTCAGCCATTCTTTCCGCCATAGTTTTTGGCTCATTTTGAGCTATAATGTCTTGAGCAATTTGCTCTCGAGCATTTTCATCCTCTCTTTCCAGTAGTTGAATTGCAGCTTCCTTAGCTGTAGCTTGAGCGCTAGACGAAGATAGTGAACTATCTAAGCCTAACACTGCAAACCTATTCGTTTCTACAGGGATAATTGGAGAATTATGGGATAAGTTTACTGAAGAATTTACACCACTATTTACACTACTACGTAAATTATGTGAAGTCATAATCTCTTCAGGTTCTCGAAAAAATTTTTCGAGGACTTTCCCTTATACTGATTTCTCTATAAAAAATTCCTTATTCGGTGTTTCCACTACGAATTAGGTTGTTAAAGTTGTGGTACTCGACAGCAATAGTGTTTCGCTTTGAGGAGTCTAAACATTCAGGGTCCGAATGGATTGATGTCGTTTTGTTATAATCTCCAATAGAAGGCGAAAGCTGGTACTAACAAATCGATTCATACATTTCCAAATAAATTTGGCGTGATCTATTGTATTCCCCTTGCGATGCTTGGTCTATGGCTAAGATACTTATACGTTTGTTAAACGTAAGACTTCTTTCTTTATTAGAAACTGCGAACAGTATCCTAATATCGATATTATGGCTGTCAACGCTTGTTCAAAGAAGAAGAAGGTTATTGACTTTCAAAGTGACTTGATTAGAGTTACAAAGAGAATCTAAGTGAACAGGATGGTAGCTAACTATCTATCTATCGATATGCAATCTATGATTGCTATCTGGTGGCTTTGCATGCAAAGCCGGCCGGGGTGGTAACCCTCATTAGCAGCGCGGTGTACGATACGCCGATAAGCGTCTTATCGGTAATCGTGCCACATTCCCCCTCACAGGTGAAATTTTATGTCGCTACTATAGGGGCATATAATTAAATAGATAGAAGCTAAATGGTGAGTCAAACAATAAAACAATATAATACAATAGCTAGTGCGATCGGAACGCAACTACAACTGCGGCTTTACGCTCATCTAACGAAAAATAAAAATAACAATGTTATCCAAAAAAAAATAAAAATGGCAGTAATCTTGATAAGAGGCTATGTATTTGTTCTAAATTTCTTAGGAATATATTTCCCCATATTGTTTGCTCTGAGGTAGACATGGACTTGTTCTGTGTCTCTTACACTTTTCCAAGGTTCCCAGGAGTTTGCTTCACTGTCGAACCCCAACCATTTTACGAGAAATTGAACACCGTTCATTTTCTTCAAATCCCCCGTCATATCTAGTATTTCTTCTACAAAGAATTCTAAATAATCTTTCCTCGCTACGTCTAAAGGGTTCGTCTTAAGCGGATCATACATGAATGGTTTCATATCAGACACGTGATATGCCTTAGTCTTATCTGTAATAAGATCGTAAAGTAAGTATTCCGATTCAGTATTGCTGACGACCCGAAGAGGTCCCTTCCACATTGTGTGAAGGCGTGTAGGGGGCTGGCTTTTACGGTATTTTACTAATACGTATGACTCAGCTTGATATTGGGTTGGTTTCTTTGGAAATAAAGCCATATGTCCCTCGTCCGAAATCTGCAGGACTTCACGTGCCTTTGTCATAATCTCGTCCTGTAATCGGAGCATTTTAGAGATATGGTCCGAGAGGGGCATTTCTAAATCCGGTCTCTCAACGGGTGGTAAAAACAACCCGCGGTCCAAATTAAGTGCGTTCCCGAACAGCATCTGTGAAGCTGATATTTTCGTATGATCACTATACGCTGAATTTAATATCCGCTGTACTAATGGTAGTGATATCGCGTAGTCATCTACGGAATTTGTGTCGAAGGTGAGTGCCGTTATGTGCCGGTTGACTTCTTTAATAACCCTCTCTACTATAGCATTCTGCTGTGAAGAATATGCTAATGTTAAACACTGTTCTGTCCCTACTAGAGCTAAAAACTGTGTAATAGTCTCATTTACAAAGTGAGAGCCCCTATCCGATCGGATCTGTGTGGGTGCTCCATATCGGCCGAAGTGCTGAAACAAGTTCAATGAAGCATGTTTAGCATCCGCCTTCTCAGAGAAAAACAATTCAACCCATCTGGTGAATGTGTCGATTATGACCATAATGTATCCTTTATCGGGATAAGGTCCGACAAAATCTATATTGAGACACTGCATCGGCGCATAGCTCGATGTTGTAAATGGATAAGCATGTATTGGTGCTTTAATCATACTCATCTTTTGGCAACAAGAACACAATTTAATAAATTGTTTAATATGTGCCCGTAGGTACTTAATCGGTTTCTTAATCAGGGTTATGCTAGAATCGCTACTACTTGGCGTCGTGAGCATACGTAACGTACGTTCAAACCCGTGATGACCGGACACAGAATTGTGTACTTGTCCTAATAGGACTCGTAAGTACTCTGGGATAGGTTGTGGCGGTAGCAAACTTGCTATCATCGCCGGCGTCATGTTATTTTGAACTAGACGTGAACATCCATCTGCTACAGGGTTATTGATTCCTAGAATATCTTCTATTTTAAAATCAAACTCTTGAGTGTCTACTTGCCAGCGGTGGACCATGGGGTTTGAATTGGTTCTCAAAAACACATACCCTCTGTTATCGCACTGGATCGTAAAATGACGATCTCTAAGGATAGCTTGTAGCTGTTTGAGGCAATAAAATATCGCATAGGCCTCCTTCTGTAATATGGACCACTTATATTGTGTGTCATTGAGCGCTTTGCTCACTAGTGCAACGGTTTGTTCCTTGTTGTCTACTAGTTGGTAGCAGTAACCACCTATTCCGAAATCGCAGGCGTCTGTCATAAGAATTATAGAACAGTCCTCCCTCGGGAAGAACATAGTATGACCCTTTTCGATTTCTTTTATGATCTGATGAAAAGCTTCTTCACCTTCTTTTGACCAAACTAGGGTTCTTCCTTTAGTTTTCTTTTGATAATTTTGTATCATGTCATGTAGCGGTTTCATTATTTGTGAATGGCGTGGTACAAAGTCGTGAAAATAGTTTACTAAGCCAACGAATTGTTTCATTTGGCCCGCTGTAAGCGGTTTAGGAAAGTCTAATACTTTGGCTATTTTCTTTGTTGACATACGCAAACCGTTTTCTGAGATCTCTTTACCACAATAGTCAACTTTGGGCATACCAAATTTGCACTTATTAGGTTTCAGAAAGATCTTTCTCTGCCAGAATCTATCGAGGACTAGCTCCAGTCTTTCTAAGAACTGAGCCTCCCCTTTTCCATGTACTATACAATCATCAAGGTACATCTCACAAATGAAGTAGAGAAGTCCTATTAAAACCACAGATGACATCATCTGTTGGAAATAACTTGGTGCTCGTTTTGGTCCAAACGGCAATCTACAGAACTGGAATATTCCGCAAAAGCAAATAAAAGCTAAGAACACCCGGGTCCCCAAGCTGACCGGTGCTTGGTGGTAACCCGCGGTCAAATCCATAACACCAAAAATATCAGAATGGTGCGTTCCGAGTCTCCCGAACATCTCCTTGATATTCGGTATTGGCCAGCTTGCAGATTGGGTACAATTGTTCAATGAACGATAATCTATGCAAAACCTCCAAGTGTCATCTGGCTTACTAGCGAGTATGACCTGTGAGTAATAAGAGGCAGTTGACTGCTCAATTATTCCCGCATCTAGCAGTTCGGTGACTTGCCTTAGGATTTCTGCCTGCTTTGCAGGACTCTGAACCCGTGGTGGTCCTCGATTCGAGTAACTCTCCCACTTCTCTTTATCTACTATTAGTTCGAAAGGTGGAATGTCCGCCGGCTCTTCAGAGAGAGTGGTTGCAAACACATCTCTATATTTCTCTAAGAGGATTCTTATTTTACCTCGGAATTCAGGTGAACCCTCGACTGTGATAAGATCGAGTGGGTCCACCTCTGGATCAATGTCCTCATGCATAAATTCTTTAAATACATCATGCTCCGTGTTCAAAGTAATATCATTGTCGTCAGTGTCCGTATATGATATATCCCCATCAGTTTCAATGGGTGCGTGTCTCTCTGCGAATATCACGTCTTGACTGTTGCCATAAGTCTCTATTGGTTGCGACTCATTCAGTTGATCAGACCGTTTGATAAGTGTAGCAATTATACCCCAAGTTTGGGACACTCTTCGCCTACTAGATTCATCATCCGAGAGGTGTATCATCGGGCTATCAATCGGATATTCTGGTCTCTCTAAGGGGACGAGTTTATAACTCCCATCCTCCTGAAGTAACCAAGTTACAGATCGTCGGTTTCCTGATGTTATTATGGGGATTGGGACCCAATCCCAGTCGGTTGATAAGCCGCCTGGAATCTGAGTACGACACCCTAACACCGTTGCAAGCAGAGAGCTATCATGCGAGCCAACGAGGTCTGGAATACCTTTATGAGAATGAAGGGCTTTATCACTTAAAGCCGGATAATTACTCCGTTCGCCATGTGAGCCCGGAGGTAAAGCCTTCCTACACAAACACAGGGACTGACCCATGGGGTCATCCCCTCGTCCAGTTTTCTTATTATTATTTTCACTGTCGGTCTTCGAACCGGCAGGCGTACTCAGAGCTAGGGGTCCTTCACATGTTTGAGCATGTCCCCTAACGGCCAGTAATTTACTACAGTCGCCTTTGCACGGTCCTTGGTTCGAAGTTATACTACCCAGTATCTCCTGCGAAATCTCGCCGAAGGTGACTGCCTGCATTCGCTGAGGTGTAGAAGTGAAATTTGTCACCCAGCTAAAATGACTAGGTGTCGAATTGATAAAGTTAATATCTTTAATTGTTTTTCTGCCTATGATAATATCAACAGGGCTTTTAGGTAATACGTATACCCTTCTCGTAAAAGATTCTTTTAAAAATGTAGTTTCATGAATAAAAGTTATCTTAATTATTAACGATGGATGACTATCCGAGCAAGTATTATCAAAACCGCTACAAATTGTAGTGTGTATATTTACAACTAAATGTCTAGCATTTAGACTATTTACTACGTCTTGTGATATGCAATCACCTACTAAACATCCTGAGTCTAGTAGCGCCTGTACCAGCTTAACCGGAACGGCCTCGTCCTCGGCCTCGTCCATCTTGACGCCCGCCGAATGGACCTCTTCCACCTCCTCTGCCTCTGCCTCCTCTACCTCCTCCGCCTCCTCTTCCGCCATTGTCTGGTCCTGAGGGAGGGTTATGTAAACAGGTAAATAGTCAGAGTGGATGGGTTTATTTATATTAATTCTGTCAATGACTGAAGTTAATAGGGTAGTAAACTTACTTCCTTGTGCGGTGGCTATTGGCTTAGGAGATACCCTTTCAGTACCGTCTAAATGCCAGAACGGATTACAGAAGGGTCCGTGGGCCTGATCTGCAATCCATTGTTTGCCTTTGGTACTTAGGTGGAAAGGCTTGTCTTCCTTATTCCTATCCCTATGTTCGGTCTCGCCGTTACTCTGGAAACAGGCTTTCAGTAGGTGGTTTGTTTTACCGCACCCCTTGCACCGGATCTCAGACCAGTCAACTTCTTGACCTTCAGCCTTAGCTCTGTGCCTTTTTTGTTTCTTTAGGAATTTACGGTTATTTGCCTCCAAATCATTGTTGGTAAAGTCCGTCTTTGTTCCCCATCCGCCTTTTTCGGAGTTTAGCCTCTTACCCCCAGTCTTATTAATACTAGCATTTTGTAAGCTAAGGTATTTGGCTGATCTTTTTATGGTAACCCGTGCCTCAGCACGACATCTCCTATAGTTACTGATCCATTTTTTGGTATCAGTAGGAATGGGCAAGTTTCTCATGTCCGTCCGTATCTCGTGACCGGTTGGCATCTTTTTATCAAGAATTTGACAGAGAACTTTCTGCTTATGAGGATCTTTTGCCTCATTAGGGAACTTCTGGAGTAAGATATTCAAACGGACTAACGTTGCTTCTTCAGAAGCAGTGTCCATTATGTTTACATTTACACCAAGGTCAAAGTTGTTTATTTCGTCAACTAAGGTGTTTAGTGGGGCTCTATTTTTCCCCCACACCATAGTGACAAATTTAGCCAAAGTGGCATGACTCCAACTAGTCTGCCAAGACTCCCATCCCATTGGAATGTTGTAATTGACATCCGTGTTGTTGGCATCTAACCATCCTTGAATAGTAAACTCTGCGTCTCCGTTTATCAATTCAGATATTTCCGGAGTCCACAGCCTACCCTTTATATCAGACATTGTCTGAAAATCCTCAGCACTGTGAGAAGTTATATTGCCTTTTAATCTGATTACGTCAGATGTAAGACTAATGCTATTTCCCCCCTTTGATAATCGAATATCTCTGGTTGGTTTCGCTATATAGCGCCCCATCAATATCTGTAGTGACTCTGCACTTAGATTGAGGGCTACTATTTCTGCAGATGAAAAGTCGAAATTATCTCCTTGATCATAAAGGATCTCGATGCCTTCAAGAATTATTTGTTCTTGTTTAGCATTTTGACGAGCTAATTTTGCTTCAGCCATTCTTTCCGCCACAGTTTTTGGCTCATTTTGAGCTATGCCTAGAGCAATTTGCTCTCGAGCATGTGCATCCTCTATC
>OFKW01000098.1_pt1 | contig 6360 bp, 1 predicted proteins | sample 1540671 | NCBI WGS metagenome assembly OFKW01 (sample SAMEA104347421, study PRJEB22522) | marine metagenome | biome: marine biome; feature: marine water body; material: sea ice | collected 2015-09-16T00:00:00Z | depth 0.1 m
GGCATTTAGTGATCATACTAAGATATCAGCTTCACAATTACTATTTGGTAATGCTATTAACCTAGACAGGGGGCTTTTCTTGCCACCTATAGAGAGACCTTACCTGGACCAACCCCTCTCAGCTACAGTATCAAAGATGCTGCATCTACAAGATGAGGTTATGAAAACAGCACGTGAAGTACTGCAAATCACCGACGACCTACATCTGGCGTCGTTTCCACATAGAAAACCTACAGAACACCTTCCAAGCGCATACGTGCTGGTTAAATACCGGTCGGGTTCGGCACCAACCCGCCTCCATACAAGTTGGAAGGGTCCCTTACAAGTAGTAAGCAATATAGGTTCTGAGTACGTACTGTTAGATCTTATAACTGGCAAACTTAAAACGTACCATATCACAGATATGAAACCTTTCCAGTTTGATCCTTTACGGTCAGACCCGATAGATATTGCAAGAAGAGATTATTTAGAATTTTTCATGGAAAAAGTCTTAGAAATCAAGGGGGATAAGAAAAGAGTATCGACTCTATCTTTTTTGGTGAAATGGTTGGGTTACGACGAGACATACAACTCGTGGGAACCCTGGAAAGATGTAAGAGAAACGGACAAGGTACATGATTACCTTAGAGCAAACAATATGGCCAACTTTATACCAAAGAAATGCCGAACAAATACATAAGTTTCTTATCAAGATTACTGCCAATTTTATTTTTTTTGTAGACTTACCAGTCTATTTTATTTAGTTAGTAGAGCGTAAAGCCGCAGGTTTAGTTGCATACCGATTGTAACTGGCTATTGTATCACATTGTTTCATTGTTTGTCTCCCGTATCCACATTAGCTTTTATTTATCTGATTATATGCCCCTTAGACAGTGCCAATAATTTCAACCAAGGGGGGGGAATGTAGCACGTCTTACCGATAAGTCGCTACCGGTAATACCGTACACCGTCTTTGAGGGCTACCGCCTGAAAGCCACTCATCGAAATCATAGATATCGATGGCAGATAGATAAGTAGCAACCAAGTTAGATAGCTACTTAGATTCTATTGTAACTAATCAGACATTAGAGCCTATCCCTTTTAGTTCTTCACCAGTCTCTTTAAAGAGCCTGTTGACAGTCTTAATACTAGTATAAGGACACTACATAGGAAATTTTTCCTTTGATAGGTTCTTGAGTCAGGAAATTGATCAAGGTAGATCAATTTCAGGCCCATTGTTATCGTTGGAATAAATCCTTACCTGGATCCTTCTGAAACATTGTGGTAACGACCCCTCTAAGCGAAACACCATTGCTGTCGGTCTATTACCCAACAATTTTTTTATTCTGGGAATATCTTCTGGGATTACGGGAAATTGCTGTTCAATTTGGATTTATCAGCTTCGAAATGAATTCTAGACTCGCTCTGCTTCGACTGGTTCAGTTAGAACTAGATCAACTTCAGTTAGTACAAATTCTCGGGGCCAGACTGAAGAGGATATTCAGAGAGAGAATGAGTCAGGAATTACTCTTACCGAGAATCCTGCACATGATGATAATCATGATGAAAATGATTCCGAAAGGGGTGAAGAGTCTCATGAAGACCAAACCCTTGAAGAACTAGAAGCGACAGCCAAAGCATCAAATGCTGCTGCACGTTTACTGGCTTCTAGGAATACATTACTCGAAAAAGGGATGAATATATTACATTCACAAGGGGCAGATATGTCGATCCATTGTGACGACATAGATGCCCTTAACCTTTCAGAGTCAGAGTTAAAAACTCTTATAAGAAGATATACATTACAGCCACAGAAGTTATCCTTACATGGATCTTCTATACCAACGGTACCACCTCGACTCCGAATGATCGGAGATCTTAAGAGGCTAACCGGGCATACAATATCTGCAACCGACGCCGAAGCTTTTCAGGAAGCATCCGATAAGCTAGGTAATGAAGAGATCGAAATGAATCTTCTCGTCGATGAAGAAGCATCTTTCACCATTGGTTCTACCTTGGAGGCTAAGGCCCCATATACAGAATTTCCTAAAAATTGGAAACTCTGGGAGACCAAATGGGGGCATAAAGAGCTCGCAAAAGTCGTCACTATGATATGGGGCAGAGATGGTTTAAACACTCATGTCACCATAGGCGATGAATTGCAATCATACGATCTCCAAATGGATACCCCAAAGATGGCTTTACATAACATCAGAGGGGAACAGGAGGTCGTAGGCGGCATAATGACAATATTTGCACGTCGTCCTATCTCAGACTATAACTCTGCAGATAAACAACTTAGGTATGTAAAAATATTACACCTGAAACTACACAAGGACAATATCTATAGACAAGATATGGAGGCCCTCCCAAAAGCGGACACTGTAAAGCAGTGGATTCGTGACTTTAAACAAGTCAGGGAGAAGGGAAGACAGAGAGTTCACTCTGCTATCCGTTATGGAGCCGTACTACAGCCTGTCGAGAGGTCTTACAAAGACCAATCCAAAAGACATCCTGAGGGCGATTCATATAGAGCCGACACATCCCGTCAAGAATCAAAGCGTCAAAAACACAGGGCCTAAAGCGGTGGATTGGACAATAGCCCATTGCGATACTTGTGGCATGCAAGGCCATGAGACATCAAAGTGTTGGCTAGACAATCCACCAGCTCACTCTGATAGGAATATCGAGACTATAGCTTTTGAATTAAGCACAAAAGGTAAACAGTGGGCATTAAACCCTAAAGGACCATATTGCCCAGCAAAATGGTACCTTAACGGTAAACCGCGGGTAGTACCAGCAAAACCTGCAACGACGGGCCAGCAACAAAACAGTAAGTTATTCGCTACTATGTTAACCACCATTCTAGATAAAGTGAAATTGAATAAAACAAATCATAGCGATTACTTATCAATATTCATCTCTTTACCCTTACAGACAACAGTGCTGGCAGAGGAGGGGGAGGTCGGGATGGAGGAAGAAATACGTTCGCCGGGCGTTCTACAGGACGAGGCGGGGGACGCGGGAGAGGTTAACCTTCCAACACAAGCACTGTTAGATACAGGATGCCTTGTGGGTGACTGTATGTCACAAGAGATAGTAGATAAGCTAAATGCTTCACATCTCGTTGTAAATATTAAGACTACTATATGTAGCGGTTTCGATAATAATTGCTCTAGTGATTTTCCTTCGTTGTTAATTAAAATAACGTTTATTCATGAAAACACATTTTTGAAAGAGTCTTTTATTACAAGGGTATTAATATTACCTAAAAGTCCTATAGATATAATTCTAGGCAGAAAAACAATCAAAGCAATTAATTTTGCGAATAAAACGCCGAGTCATTTTAGCTGGGACAAAACCTTTTCCAAACAGCAAATGCCGGACGGAACCTTCGGCGTAACGCAGGAGATACATGATGTGTGTATACATCCAAACCATGATCGAGCCAAAGCCTTACCTGGCGCTAAAGGACATGCTCAAACATGTATAAGGCCTTTAGTCCTGCGGAGCGAAGCAGCCGGTTTGGAGTCCGACAGTAAGAATATAAAAACTGTACGAGGGGAATATCCAATGGATATATCTCTGTGTTCTTGTAGCAAGCCTTTACCTCCGGCCTCACATTTGGACGGGTTTGATCTCCCTACCCCAAGTGAAACCGCCCAGGGGAATCAGATGGGTACGTTTGACAGCGAAGGAGTGACTGTTATGCCCCAGTGTAACAAGAGGGACAAAAATCCCCTGCCAACCCGAGCGAGAAAATGGTTAATCCAAGAGGACGGGAGTTATAAACCCGACTTCTCAGAAAGATCAGATGTATCCTATGTAAGTTCGATGATACCCCTCTCGAATGATAAACTTTGTAGGCCAAGAGGATCCCAAACTTGGGGTATAATTGCGTCACTTATCAAACAGCAGGAACAGCTGAATGAGTCACAACCAATAGAGACTGAAGGCAACAGTCAAGACGTGGATAGTCACGCACCCGATTCACTGAACGGGGATATCAATTCTGAGAAAGCCTACGGGTCGACGAATGATTTTACTTTGACAACGGAACATGATGTCTTTAAAGACTTCAGAGGAGAGGACATAGATCCCCAGGTAGACATACTCGATCTAGTTACAATCGAGGGATCACCTGTACTCCGTAAGAAAATAAGGATCCTGTTAGAGAAATATAGGGATGTGTTCGCCACCACCCTCTCAACAGAACCGGCAGATATACCGCCGTTCGAGTTACTCGTCGATAAAGAGAAATGGGAGAGTTACTCTAATAGAGGACCACCTCGCGTGCAAAGTCCGGCGAAACAGGCAGAGATTCTAAAGCAAGTAACTGAATTGCTGGATCAGGGAATAATTGAGCCCTCGATGGCCTCTTATTACTCACAGGTCATACTGGCTAGTAAACCAGATGACACTTGGAGGTTTTGCATTGACTTTCGTTCATTGAATGATTGCACTCAGTCAGCAAGCTGGCCAATACCGAACATCAAAGAAATGTTCGCGAGACTCGGAACACACCACTCAGATACTTTTGGTGTTATGGATTTAACCGCGGGATATCACCAGGCACCGGTCAGCCTGGGTACCCGGATATTCTTAGCTTTTATTTGTTTTTGCGGAATATTCCAGTTCTGTAGATTGCCGTTCGGACCGAAACGAGCACCTTCTTATTTCCAACAGATGATGTCATCTGTGGTCTTAAGTGGACTTCTCTACTTTATATGTGAGATGTACCTTGATGACTGTATTGTACATGGTAGGGGGGATGATCAATTCCTAGAAAGACTAGAGTTAGTACTGATACGATTCCTCGAAAGAAAAATATTCCTAAAACCCAGCAAATGCAAATTCGGTACACCCCGGGTTGAGTACTGCGGTAAGGTTATTTCGAAGGAAGGATTATCTATGTCAAACAAAAAGATAACAAAAGTACTAGACTTCCCTAAACCACAAACAGCAGGCCAAATGAAACAATTCATTGGTCTAGTCGATTACTTTCACGACTATGTGGAACATCATTCAATGATAATGAAACCACTTCACGAGATGATTAAAAATTATCAGAAAAAAACACGCGGTAAAGCCGTAGTATGGTCTACGGAAGGAAGCTCAGCTTTTCTCCGAATCATAACTGAAATAGAGAAAGGACATACAATGTACTTTCCTAGAGATGATTGCCCTATATTTCTGATGACAGATGCCTGTGATTACGGGATAGGAGCGTATTGCTACCAACTAGTAGACAACAAGGAACAATCCGTTGCACTAGTGAGCAAGTCACTCAACGACACACAATTTAAGTGGTCCATTTTACAGAAGGAGGCGTATGCAATATTCTACGCACTTAAACAGCTTAGACCTATCCTTAGAGATCGTCATTTTACAGTACAGTGTGATAACAGAGGGTATGTGTTTTTGAGAACAGATAGCAACCCCATGGTCCATCGCTGGCTAGTAGACACTCAAGAGTTTGACTATAGCCTAGAAGATATTCTAGGCAAGCATAACCCTGTAGCAGATGGATTTTCACGTCTTGTAGAAAATCACATGACGAAAGAGGTAATAGCAAGCTTGCTACCTCCACCACCTATGCCAGAATACTTACAGGTATTAATAGGGAAGGTACATAATTCGGTATCCGGTCACCATGGGTTCGAGCGTACGTTACGTATGCTTACAACACCAAGTAGTAGTGATTCGACAGTAACACTCGTGAACAAAAGTTCGATACCGTTCCTTCGAACATACATAAAACAATACATTAAAAAATGTAGTTGTTGTCAGAAAATGAGTATGATTAAGATACCAATACACGCACATCCCTTTACGACGTCTAGATACTACCCTATGGAGTGTCTAAATATAGACTTCGTCGGTCCTTACCCGGACGGCGGATATATACTCGTCATAATTGACACCTTCACACGGTGGGTGGAATTATTTCACGCAGCGAGAGCAAATGCCGAAAACGCGGCTAAATGCCTATTTCAACATTTTGGCCGTTTCGGAGCACCCACCCAGATAAGATCTGACAGGGGGTCCCACTTTGTGAACGGGGTGATTAAGGATTTCTTATCTTTAGTGGGTACACAACATGCTTTGACATTAGCATATTCTTCACAGCAGAATGCTATAGTAGAGAGGGTAAATAAAGAGATTAATAGACATATTAGAGCTCTAACCTTCGATACTAATACCGTAGATGACTACGCGATGACACTACCGATTGTACAACGTATATTAAATCAGGCATTTAGTGATCATACTAAGATATCAGCTTCACAATTACTATTTGGTAATGCTATTAACCTAGACAGGGGGCTTTTCTTGCCACCTATAGAGAGACCTTACCTGGACCAACCCCTCTCAGCTACA
>OFKW01000105.1_pt1 | contig 5995 bp, 1 predicted proteins | sample 1540671 | NCBI WGS metagenome assembly OFKW01 (sample SAMEA104347421, study PRJEB22522) | marine metagenome | biome: marine biome; feature: marine water body; material: sea ice | collected 2015-09-16T00:00:00Z | depth 0.1 m
CTGTTATCAAGATTCGGCCACTTATAAAAAGTGTCCTCAGCGAATAGTCTATTACACTGAGTCAATCCGAGTTTCGAATTAGAGATGCTAATATATTACGAACGAGCTAAGATCTTTCGACCAGCAAACGTTCAAAATCCAAACACTATTCAATTTACAAGAAATTGATAGGTTGAGGAGTTCATGACACTCAAACAGACATGCTCCCCGGAATACCAGGGAGCGCAAGGTGCGTTCAAAGATTCGATGATTCACTGAATTCTGCAATTCACATTACTTATCACATTTCGCTGCGTTCTTCATCGATGCGAGAGCCAAGAGATCCGTTGTTGAAAGTTTTTTTATTTTTCGATATTTCGTATACATACTTTAACTAAATGTTTAAAAGTGAGCCGCAAAAAAGTTGAAAAACGTGAATTAATCATCTTCTTCGCCAATAAGTGCACAATGTTATAAAATTGGAGGGTCACGCTCTTAAAGAAGATACGCTTTCATCAATAATGATCCTTCCGCAGGTTCACCTGCGGAACGGTTTGTTTCTTTTTTTTAAATGTATATTCTTTGGTCTCTGCCATGCCAGTGCGACATGACATCAGTCAATAGTCTCACCCAGGCGCAGTGCGTCGCCGCCATTCAAGAGGAGCTAAGAAAGAAGTCGTTCCCAACTTTCAATCCTCACCTCACTCAAGTTGAAATTAATAACCTCAGATTAGAAATTCCAATTTGGCCGGATGCTCCTGTCTTCTCTCCTCTCGTTCCAGCTGGTCATGATTACACGCAGAAGAGAATCAACGGCGTCAAGTATTACCTTCACGCCATTGCTTATCGAGCTCATACTGGAAAATTGATTCCTCATGACAACGATACTTCCGATCAAGTTTCACACCGCCGATGGATCACTGCTACTCATACTTGTCGTTCCTTCAATCCAGTTGATCTCACTGTTGAAGCAGGAGAAACTAACAGATCAAGGTAGGATGTCGTACTAAAATTATTATTTTCATCGTTGCTGAGCAATCTATTGCTTTCACAAAAAGATTGTTTTGCAAGCTATTGAGAACAGAGATTTGGAGATTGTACAACGCTGTATCTGGCAGAGAACCAGACACACCAATGAACAGCCAAACCTGGACGCAAGACTTCGATAATTATTTTTCCGCAGTACATGATTTCAACTGCAGCATCATTCATGATGGAAAGTGTCTCTGGTGGGACTTTGCTAGAGGAGATTTGAGTCCCGAATGGGGACAATAGACTTTTGAAGAATTTACATTTGCAAAGTACTTATCTTCGAACTTTCGTAAGAAGCCCGACCATATCTTAAGTCAAATAATTCGAAAATTATTCAACCCATTATCATTTGGCCTGTGAACAGCATACATATTGATAAAATCAACTTAGTACTTGGCTGCGGATCATCCATTTCATAGTCAAACAATAAAATTGTAAACTAATCATCTCTTACGTTATGACTATACCCGACGCAATTAACGTGGCCACTGAATATTTTTCAACTTCAGCTTAGTAGTAAGATCTTTAGGATTTTCCCGCAATTTGACAATGTCGCTTTGAATTGAATTCAAAACTAGCATTTAATTCATTTCAATATAATTTATAGTCGACGAATGAAACCAATTATGGCTACTAAGGCTTCAATAAGTGTACTTGCGGAAGAATCATTAAAATTCATTCACAACTTAATGTTATAAAACCTTGTTACGACTTTTACTTCCTCTAAATGACCAAGTTCGTACAACTTCTCGGCAGTTAGATGCTCTCGCGAGCTTCCAATAGCCAATCCGGAGGCCTCACTAAGCCATTCAATCGGTAGTAGCGACGGGCGGTGTGTACAACAGATTTCCCTATCCTCTCGGATAAGGCCCGACTATAACTTAAGCTTGTATAATTTACATTATACTTGCCCACTCACATTTAGTCTGTGAACTGCACCCATATCAAATAATGACTTAGGGATTGGCTGCGGATTGCCCATTGTAATATTCTCTACATTTTTACCTTATCCAGGGCTATTAGCTCGGCCACTATTTACGTTTCCGCAATAGTTTGGTAGTAGAGATTTTAGGGTGTTCCCGCAATTTGAAAGTGTTGCCCGATCCATTTGTATAGTCTAAAAGACTTAGATGAATCTGACTAGCTAATATTTTAGTATCAACTTTTTGCCCCCTGTACATACGTAAAAGGGCAGGGACGTAATCAACGCGAGCTGATGACTCACGCTTACTAGGTATTCCTCGTTGAAGAACAATAATTGCAATGTTCTATCCCCATCACGACAGAGTTTCACAAGATTACCCAAGCCTTCCGGCTAAGGTGGTAGACTCGCTGGCTCTGTCAGTGTAGCGCGCGTGCGGCCCAGAACATCTAAGGGCATCACAGCAGTAGAAGCCCTCTAATTATTACATTAGAAGGACGACCAACAAGTTTTAATGCAAAGCATTTTTTCTTGTCCAGTTATACCTTGATCTGTCGGATCTTATTATAACTGCTCATTTACATGAGGGACTAGCACGTACCTTAAGCTTGTTGACCAGTTCAGATCAATAAACCCACACCTTTGCGCGCGTTGCGACGATCTAACGTTACTTAGATTCGCCACAGGATTGGCCAGTAACTTAAATACTTGGCTTTCCCTGTTCCAGGTTGTGTTGCTCACATTTAGCATCATAAAATGACACTTCTCTTCCCGACATTAGAGGACTTCCTCTAAAGAGATTAAAATGTTGAACTAGCAGAAGTGAATATTTTTACTTTGATTCACAAAGGAAAGTTTGAGGCCTGCTTTTACAGGCCTGTGAATATAGTAAACTAAATAGGTTAACCTGTTATTGCCTCAAACTTCCATCAGCTAAACGCTGATAGTCCCTCTAAGAAGACAACAGCCAGCCAAAGCCGGCTGGTCTATTTAGCAGGTTAAGGTCTCGTTCGTTATCGGAATTAACCAGACAAATCACTCCACCAACTAAGAACGGCCATGCACCACCAACCACAAGATCAAGAAAGAGCTATCAATCTGTCAATCCTTATTGTGTCTGGACCTGGTGAGTTTCCCCGTGTTGAGTCAAATTAAGCCGCAGGCTCCACACCTGGTGGTGCCCTTCCGTCAATTCCTTTAAGTTTCAGCCTTGCGACCATACTCCCCCCCGAACCTCATTTAAAGATTTCTCTTCGGGTGCTGAATCAGTCATTAAAAATCCTGATCCAATCCCCAATTGGCATAGTTTACAGAAGAGACTACAACGGTATCTGATCGTTTTCGATCCCCCTTCCTTCGTTCTTGATCAATGAAAACATCCTTGGCAAATGCTTTCGCAATAGTTTGTCTTCCGGCAATCCAAGAATTTCACCTCTGACGACGGAATACAAATGCCCCCAACTATCCCTATTAATCATTACGGCGATCTCAGAAACCAACAAAATGGGAACGCGCGTCCTATTCTATTATTCCATGCTAATGTATTCGGGCGTAGGCCTGCTTTGAACACTCTAATTTTTTCAAAGTAAACGTCCTGGTTCCCTACGACACCCAATAAAGGACATCGCAGCTCACCAGGAGGTAAGCCCCCGTTGAGTAAGTACACACCAAGAAGGCGGACCGACCAACAGGGGCCGAAGTTCGACTACGAGCTTTTTAACGGCAACAACTTTAATATACGCTATTGGAGCTGGAATTACCGCGGCTGCTGGCCTTATTTTTGATACCAAGTATTATTTTATACTTCCCCTACTTTTAGCATGATGGGTGCTCCAAGTAAAGACATCCTTTCGGATGGGAATAGCACGTCCCTTGAGCTCTCCAAGTTGTCTTGGAAAACCGGTACCTTTCCGCGCGTTACAACGGTCTTATATCATTATTGCTAATGACGACTCGCCACGAGATTACCTTGATAACGTTATTTCTAAGGTTACGTTAGGTTTCCCCGTTCCAGGTTACCTTGCCGGCGTTCACCCATCACAGATCGAACACTCGACTAGTAGGGATACTCATTTTTGCAAATGAGCCTACTATCTCTGGCGTCAGCATAGAACTGAAGAGTTCACCAGACTTGCCCTCCAATTGATCCTCGTTAAGGGATTTAAATTGTACTCATTCCAATTGCAAGACCCGTAAGAGCCCTGCATTGTTATTTATTGTCACTATCTCGGCAAAGTGTTGCCAGGGGATAATTTGCGCGCCTGCTGCGTGTCCTTAGACCTGAGGGCCGTTTCTCAGGCCCTCTCTCCGGAATCGAACCCTTATTCCCCGTTACCCGTCATCACCATGGTAGGCCTCTATCCTACCATCGAAAGTTGATAGGGCAGATATTTGAATGAAGCATCGCCGGCGCAAGGCCATGCGATTCGAGCAGTTATCATGATTCACCAGGGGGACGCGAACGCCATTGGCTTTGGATCTAATAAATACATCTCTTCCAGAAGTCGAGATTTTTCGGCATGTATTAGCTCTAGAATTACCACAGTTATCCATGTAGTAGGGTACCATCAAATAAACTATGACTGATTTAATGAGCCATTCGCAGTTTCACCGTTTATTGCTTAAACTTAGACATGCATGGCTTAATCTTTGAGACAAGCATATGACTACTGGCAGGATCAACCAGGTAACTATCTCCGAGAGAGAAATACTCATAAAGAATAAATCTCCACAAGGAAAGTAAGGTGATTTAACTAATGATCCCGAAAGATTAAAAGTTAGCCTTACTCGCCTTCAAGTTTGTTACATTTTTGTGTTATTCACGACTTTACTTTCGTGATACAAATCAATGATTATTATCAACTGTAATGAAACAGTAATAATTATCGTCAATTTGCTCTCTACTATTCCGGTCTTGTTAACTCTACACAACTTCTCTATGACGCTAAGTTCAATAGATCATTACGTAGTGTGAAAATTATGATCCACCCGTCTACAGTCTCGACATATAAATATATCAAGTTAGAGCTCAAGTTTCACACATCTTTTCGATTGTTTTCTAAGGGTCTGGTATAGCCAGCGGCAATTAGTCCACAACGTTTTACCCTGCTCATCACTAAAAGTAATGAATGGAGTAGGAATTTTCTTTTAATAATCGTACTCTTTTTTCGTCGATAAGCAAGCTTAATCCTTTCGGATGCGTCACTCAGACTATGAAGTTTCTGATGTTAAAGTATTTCCTGACTTTAGCTTCTTCTCTTTGGTTTAATTTCCAAGTAGAATAATATAAAGTCGGTTTTGATAGAGAATTAAAAAGAATGAGAAATCAGCGAATCTATGTAATCACGAGCAGTTCATAAACATCTTCCATGCCAACGGAGCGAATCGGGCGGTGAAGAGTTATTAGCAGTCATAATCATTGAAGATTCTTTCAAATTACTTTTAATGTATTCATATAGTCGACAAATCTGATGACTTTGGCTCAAGAAAAGTGGCAGACCACACTGGCGTGATGTGGCCGTAAATTCTGAAAATTTTTCGATGCGGAGCGAGCACCTCATTTCAGGCTGAAAAGTTTTTCTCTTACGAAAAAATTTTCTTTCTTTTCATTTCGGGCTGCGGAGCGAAAGTTTTTCGTTGCGCTTCTTCTCTTCTCGCTCCCCCTCTCTAACGCACTTTCGCCCTGGCTCACGCACGAGGAGCCGTTAAGATGTGTGCTCAAGGGAGTACTGAGTTGTGGACTTGGGAGAGGTCTTGGTAAAGGTAGATGAAGAGTTACAATTCAGCTTCAGTAATGAAATTAATTCCATTGCGCGCATGCACAACGTGGATGACAATCACGCTACGCACACCCGACCAAAAGCGAGAGGAAAAAAAAAAAAAAAAGAAAAAGAAAAGGCAAAAAAAGAGAAAAAAAGAAAAAAGGAGAAAAAAAAACAAAAAAGGAGGAGAAAAAAAAAAAAAAAAAGAGAAAAAAAGGAAAAAAAAAAAACAGAAAAAAGAAAAAAGAAAAAAGAAAAAAAGAGAAAAAAAAACAACAAAAGAGAAAAGAAAGAAGAAGAA
>OFKW01000112.1_pt1 | contig 5814 bp, 2 predicted proteins | sample 1540671 | NCBI WGS metagenome assembly OFKW01 (sample SAMEA104347421, study PRJEB22522) | marine metagenome | biome: marine biome; feature: marine water body; material: sea ice | collected 2015-09-16T00:00:00Z | depth 0.1 m
ATACAAGACTTTGTTGCTTGTAGAATAATCAGCCAGGATTATTACTAAAGACTTGATTGCTTGGTAATCAATCAGCAAGGATTGCTAGACTTTCAGATGCTTGTAGAATAATCAGCCAGGATTATCACTAAAGACTTGGTTGCTTGGTAATCAATCAGCAAGGATTGAATACAAGACTTTGTTGCTTGTAGAATAATCAGCCAGGATTATTACTAAAGACTTGATTGCTTGGTAATCAATCAGCAAGGATTGATTACAAGACTTAAGATGCTTGGCAATCAATCAGCAAGGATTGAATGCAAGACTTGTAATGCTTGGCTATCAATCAGCAAGGATTGAATGCAAGACTTAGTTCTCGTGCAGTTAATGAATTGAGGTTTGCTTATAAGGCAAAATTCACTAATAGTACTATTGTAGTCCTCAAAGATAAGAAGTCTATGTCATGGTGAACTAAAGTTAGATTAGTTACAGTGACAGTAGAAGTCGAGAGATGATTGAGTTATGAATGCAATGCAAATGTAGTGAGTAGTGCAATCCTAAACTAAGATCGCTGCAATGTGAGCCATCGAATAAAGCTGGTCGGTGCCGGTGCCGGGTACGTACGCGTGGCAGTAAGTACGGGTTCGGCTACACTACTTCTTCCCGTTTGTTTGAGAAAATTAGACTAAAGTAAAATTAGACTATAACATGTGCATGTGATAAGATAATGTAATATAAAAATATAAAAATATACCAAAATAGTAAAAATTTGGCTAGCTATAAGAGTGTGGGAATTACTATTGTCAGAAGAACAATAGGGTACCCAAACTAAAACTCCGCCGAGAATCGGCCCCTTTTGAGGTAAAACAACGTATCTCGTAGATACGATAAAAAAAATGAAGGAGAACCCTTTATGGACTGACCTTATAGCTATAATGTATATTAACGATTAAATTACTGTTAAGTAGTAAACTTTGAAGGGATATGATTAGCCATGCCGTGAGATCTAAGATAGTCATGACAGATAGTCATGTCTCTGATGTTAGAGTATGGTTCCCAGGTATTTTGATCATCATCATATCCCAGCCATTTAATGTAAAACTTAAGATGGCCTTTCTTGGATTGCTTAGTACCAGAATGCTTAACGATAGCCTCAATGAAGAATTCTAAGTAATCCTTACGGGCAACGTCTACAGGGTTTGTGTTGAGGGGGTCAAAGTAGAAAGGTTTGATATCGGAGACATGGTAGTCCTTCTCTTTGTTTGTGATTAAATCTGCAAGAGTATACTTGGATTCAGAGCTTCGAATGACTCGAAGTGGCCCCTTAAGCATAGTGTGGAGTCGCGAAGGGGGAGCCCCTTCGCGGTACTTAACAAGAACGTACGTGAGTGGTGCGTACTCTGTACGTTGTGAAGGGTAGTTACCTAATTGCATAGAATCGGTGAAGACGATGTTATCACGAGCAAGCGCAATAATGTTGTCCTGGAGAGCTAAGAGTTTAACCATGTAATCTGATAAAGGTTCAACATCGCGGAGGACCTCCGAAGGAGGGGCGAAGATTCCTCTATCGAGATTGATAGCGTTGCCAAAAAGGATTTTAGCGCTAGACAGCTTAGTACGATCCGAGAATGTAGCATTCATGATTCGTTGAACCATGGGTAAGGAGATGCGCCAGTTGTCAACAGTGTTGCTGTCGAATGTGAACGCACGGAGGTGACGGTTGACTTCTTTGTTAGCGCGTTCTACTAAAGCGTTTTCTTCTTTAGAGTAAGCCAAAGTAAGGCAATGTTCTGTGCCTACCATTGATAAAAACTCTCTGATGAGGGAGTTAACAAAATGTGACCCGCGGTCTGAGCGGATCTGAGCAGGGGCGCCAAAACGACCGAAGTGTTGGAGGAGGCAGAAAGCACTGAGTTCGCCGGTGGCGGCATCGACTGCGTAGAGTTCTAGCCAACGTGTGAAGCAGTCAATGATGACTAGAACATACCCTCCGTCTGGAAATGGACCAACATAGTCAATGTTAATACACTCCATAGGTGAGTAACGCGATGTTACGAAAGGATGCGCATGAATCTTAAGCTTGATAGCAGAGATCTTCTGGCAAAGGGGACAGTCGTGTACGAACTTTTTGACATGTTGTCGTAAGTACGGCCAGGTAGGGTAAGAGTCGAGTAACTTCTTAACCGTACGTTCCACGCCGTGGTGTCCTGCAACTGAGTTATGAACCTTCCTGAGAAGGGCGTATTTATCGACCGGGATAGTAAAAACCGGTAGAATAGCAGAGATGTAGATATCGTCTGCGGAGAACTCTTTAGGGAGCGTCTTCATGTAGTTAGCACAAAGGCGGGAGAGAGCATCGGCTATGATGTTTTTGACACCGGCGATGTGCTCCAGTAAAAAGTCTAGCTCTTGGAGAGCCATGAACCAACGAATGATCATGTTGTTAGATGAGTCATGTATGAATCGAAGGTTGTCATGATCCGTTCGGAGGACGAACTGGCGATCACGAAGAAGGTAGTCAAGTTCTTTACAACAGTAGAAGATAGAGTACGCCTCTTTTTGAATTGTGTTCCAACTTGTTGGTTGTCATGTAGGGACTGACTGATGAAGGCATTGGGTCTTTCGACTCCGTCTATTATCTGGAACAGATAGCCACCTATACCGTAATCACTCGCATCAGTATGGAGGTAAAGAGGTATGTCAGGGTCTACGAAATGCATCAAAGGGCAGTCACAAACTAGCTTTTGAAGGGCGAAGAATGCCGCTTTAGTCTCGTCTGTCCATTTGAGTGAGGTTGACCGATGATAGTTTACTAACATCTGGTTCAGGGGGTGAGCTAGATTAGACTTGTCTCGTATGTGAGGACTGAAGTAATTAACTAAACCAAGGAACGATTTGAGTTGTTTCATATATTCGGGGAGTGGGAAGTCTAGTACTTGACTGATCTTCTTAGCACTCATGTGGATCCCTTTGTCAGAAATGACCCGGCCACAGAATTCCACTTCTGACATACCGAAGCGGCATTTGGTCGGTTTGAGAACAATCTTGTGTTTACTAAATCGTTGAAAGACTTGCTCGAGTCGATCTATGAAGGTTTTATTGTCAGCAGCATGTATGATGCAGTCGTCAAGGTATATCTCACATATGAAATATACTAGACCAGCTAGGACAAAAGCGGCCATGACCTCCTGAAAGTAGGATGGAGCTCTTTTAGGACCGAAGGGTAACCTAAGATATTGATAGACGCCGCAGAACGTTATGAACGCCGTAAAGACGCGGGCGGCTAGTGAGACGGGGGCTTGATGATAGCCTGAAGTTAGGTCTACCACGCCAAATATTGAACTGCGGTGTGTGCCGAGTCTGACAAACATTTGTTTAATGTTAAGCAGCGGCCACGATGCAGATTCGGTGCAGTCGTTTAGCTTTCTATAGTCTATAACGAAGCGCTTACTTCCGTCCGGTTTTGGAGTAAGTAAGACTTGTGAGTAATAAGAAGCGTCGCTGCGTTCGATTATATTTTGAGCTAGAAGAAGATCAATCTGTCTAACCGTCTCCGCCTGGTTGGCTGAAGTCTGAACGCGTGGCGGTGCACGGTTCTTGGGGTTTCTCCACTTCTCTAAGTCGACATTGAGATCGAATGAGGGAATTTCGGCGGGCTCAGCTGTAAGCTCCGACTGAAACAGATGAGCATATTTTGCAATAAGAGTTACGAGGGAGGTGGTTAATTCAGAATTGCCCTCGATTTGGATAGCTCCAAGTAAGGGGTCATCAGGAAAGAATGAGTTGCGTCCAACTATTCTGTCCGGCACTAGAAAAGGCCTGAACGCATCCGTTTTCTCGTAATCGATTTCGTCATCCGGGATGTTGGTTGTCGCAAAGAGATCTTGGGTCTCTTTGACTAGTGTGGCGAGGAGGTTGTCATGTGTTTGGGCTGACGCCAGGGGCGGGAGTGAGTAACATCCCTCATCGCGATCTAACTGTTCCCCTTCCGTCCTCACGGTATGAGTTCTCGAGACAGGTTCGACCCGAACATCCCCAGTTTGGGCTAGGTCAAATTCCGGTTGCAAATCGTAATCGCCATGGCATCCACACAATCTCTCGTGACACCCCACCGTGGGTTGGGCCCCCGATGGTGCTTGACTGTTGTTGTCCTTCTCACCGCTAACGAGTCCGTGTAGTAGCATGGATCTGGGCAATAATGGATGAGTAGCCCTCTGTATATCCTTGATTGAGTCGACTTTGAAAAAGTGACTAGGAAGTACGAGAGGGAGGTTGAAGTATTTTATTGTCTCCTTGCCGATAATTATATCGAAAGGAGTCTCAGGGAGAATTCTAAAGTTAGCTGAAAAAGAGAAGACTGCTTGGTCAAAATCAATTAAATTTAAGTTTTCAGAAACAAAAGAAATATTTACAGCATGGTTAACTAGGGAGATCTCAGTGCATCTATTGTTTAAACCGCTACATATAGGCAACCTAAGCCTATCAACAGGTTGTGAGGGGTCACCTCCTAAATTAGTAAAAGTGTTTAGGGACATAAAGTTTCCGGCTAAACTACCACTATCTAAAAGGGCTTCCACCGTGTGCTCTGTCCCTTTATCCGCGCGGTTTCCCGTCTGAGATAAAAAGGCGGTACAAGATATAAGAGTATTAGAAATATCACTTAAGTCGATTGCAGGGAGCAGATTTGCAAAGTAGGATGATAAAGCTACTGAATGTTTATCATGTGAAAATTTACCTTTCTTTTTGTTCTTACCCGATTGGCCCGAGGAAGTAGAAGAGGCTGGTTTCGATTTGGGGGCATCCGGCTGTTTGAAATCCCGGGGGACGTTTTTCAGCGGATTTCCATCCGTATCATTTGAATCCAAATATTTGAAGTGCTTCTTATGAGCGGCTACATAAGCCATACCCGCTTTAGAAGACTCAAACGGTACTTTCGAGTCCTTGTTAGCATTAGGATGCCAACTGTAGTAGGGACAAGAGTTACCAGAATGCCGTATCCGGTTGCAGACATTGCAACGGAGGTCGTCATTCTTGGACTGTGGAGTTGGTTGGCAGGACTCACGTAAATCGATTTGATTTCGCTTATCGCCTTTGTTTTTCTTGTTATTATTATTACTATTATTAGCGGTATCATGACGATTTGCATCGTCATTATTTCGCTTTTTATAGCCTTGGTAACAACTAGTGAGTTCATTTGAACTGACAGTCCAATTGAATTTTTCGGCATTGCCTTTAGCAATTCGAGCCTCCCCACAAAATGCAGATAAATTCGACATGAATTCACTGACAGTCTTGTTGGGTTTATTTGATACCCAGACTTTGAAAGTAGTCTGTAAGGGTTTAGGCCAACGATCTGCCCACGCTTTGGTGACCAGATATTGTTGCTCTTCGGTAATATCGACCTTGTTAACCGAGTGAATTGTATTCAGAGTGTTTCTGAAAAATTCATCTTGGATAGACTGATCGTTAAAGTCAAAAGCAGGAAATATCTCTGTGCACAGATTGTAAAAATTCGAAACTTGGGAGTTGAAATTTACTTTGCTAGGATAGCACTGTAACAGGAGAGCACAGACTGACTTTGTATTCCACTTTGAAGTGTCAATATCAACGTAGTCTGCGTCCTTTTTCATGACTTGAATCCGACGACAGCTCACTTTGTTCATCATCGTTAACGCCAGTATCTCCCATATCGATGTTATTGTTGATGTCAGAGTAACGGATTACTTGACGTCCAATATCTATGAACGGAGATGCTGGGTTATTGTCAAATAGGATGGATAACGAATCGTCGAAAGATTCCTCGTTATCGCTATCGCTATCTGGCTGATAAAGCGG
>OFKW01000116.1_pt1 | contig 5607 bp, 2 predicted proteins | sample 1540671 | NCBI WGS metagenome assembly OFKW01 (sample SAMEA104347421, study PRJEB22522) | marine metagenome | biome: marine biome; feature: marine water body; material: sea ice | collected 2015-09-16T00:00:00Z | depth 0.1 m
ACCTAAGTAGTTTGCTACTAGGGACGGCGATGACGGGGCATAATTATGGCTCACGTGCTAACATTGAGAGAGAGAGAGAGAGAGTGATGTTGACTCCATGGCCACCCTTGAGATAATACAGCGATGAAAGAGCTGTAGTTGCGCGCGTAGCGCCAAGACGTGTTATATTCACAGTTCACCAAACGACACCTAGCCGATGTAACCGAAAGCGGTTACATCGGTACGGATACGAGCAGTATGACTAGATGTCGTGGCTACGAGTCTCATGCACATTATGGAAGTACACTCTGCAGGTTACACTGCGACACCCCCCCGTGATCTAAGACTAGAGCATTTGAGTGAAGCTCCTAAGCGGGAACAGAGAGGTACATTCATGATTTTATCACGCATGGCGAAGAACGTCTTCGAAGGCAGCGGCTTAGTAAGAAAGTCCGCGAGATTATCTACAGTGTTGACGTACGCCACAGAGATACGCATGTTCTCGACGAGCTCGCGCACCCAGAAGTGTCGACGATCGATGTGCTTCGTGCGCTGGTGATGCTCGGGATTATACGCGAGATCGTTGGCGCCGCGGTTGTCGCCGTAGAGAACCGGCGGTGCGTCTCCATCTACCTTGAGATCGAGCTCTCCGAGGAAAGTGTCGAGGTAGAGAGAGTCTTTGCACGCCTCCGACATGGCCATGATTTCGGCTTCGCAGGAGGAGAGCGCGATCGACTGCTGCTTCTTGCTGCCCCAAGTAACCACAGCGCGACTGTAGGTGAACAGCCAGCCGGAAGTGGAGTGCTTGACAGCCCAGTCGGAGTCGGTGTAGCCGGCGAGCGGTGACTGATCAGCCTCGTAGGTTAGGCCAATCTCGCGATGCCGATGCAAGTAGTAAAGCACACGAAGTGCATCGTCGTACAACTCAGGAGTGGGGCACGACATGGCGCGGCACAGCATGCCGACGGGATACGCGACGTCGGTACGAGTGTTGACCGCCGCGTAGAGTAGCGCACCGACGAGGCTCTGGTAGCGCCGCACGTCGACGTCGGACGAGGTGTGTCCCGCAAGGCGGCTGGCGAGTGCGTCGGCGACATGCTGCACTAGCTCTCCGTCGCAGGGCGTCTTACTCGCCTGGTGACTGGCTGGGCATGAGGAAATGAGGCCGAAGGCCTCGAGAGCGCGCTCAGCGCTGTCCAAGGAAGACTGTGAACAATACGCTATTGAGTACGATACGATGTAACCGCATGTAACCGCATGTGACTCGCTAACTGACGACACATGTAATGGATAGTATGTACCTAGGACACATGAATGGACGATGCCAGCGTAGCAGTATCAGCTATACTGCGACACCCCCCCGTGATCGACGAGAGCACTTAAGCGAAGCGCCTAAGCGTGCATCGCGCGGTACATTCATGATGCGGTCACGCATGTGAAAGAATGTCTTAGACGGCAATGGCTTGGTGAGAAAATCAGCCAGATTGTCTACAGTATTGACGTAAGCTACAGAGAGCTTCATATTCTCGACGAGTTCGCGCACCCAGAAATATCTGCGGTCGATATGCTTCGTGCGCTGATGATGTTCGGAATTGTACGCGAGATCGTTGGCCCCGCGGTTATCGCCGTAAACAACCGGAGGCGCGTCGCCCTCTACCTTTAGCTGAAGCTCGCCGAGGAAAGTGTCCAAATACACACCGTCCTTGCATGCCTCCGACAAGGCCATGACCTCCGCTTCGCACGAAGAGAGAGCGATAGATTGCTGCTTCTTACTCCCCCACGTGACGACGGCGCGACTGTAAGTGAACAGCCAGCCGGAGGTAGAGTGTTTCACTGCCCAGTCCGAGTCCGAGTGGCCGGCGAGCGGCGACTGATCAGCCTCGTAGGTAAGTCCGATCTCGCGGTGACGATGCAGATAATACAGCACACGCAGAGCGTCGTCGTATAGCTCAGGCGTTGGGCAGCACATGGCGCGACACAGCATACCCACCGAGTAAGCGACGTCGGGGCGAGTGTTGACCGCGGCGTACAGTAAAGCTCCCACGAGGCTTTGGTACTTACGCAGCTCTGCTTCGGCGCACGTGCTGCCGGCGGCGCGGCTGGCGAGGGCGTCGGCGACGTTCTGTATCAAGTCCATGTCGCAGGGCGTCTTCGTCGCTTGATGGCTAGCAGGGCAGCCGTCGGGACAGAAGCGCGCCATCATCTTGGCGACGTAGGCAGTCTGGCGTAGGCTAACCATACAACCTTCGCGCTTTATCTCGATGCCCAGAAGATCGGACACTGGGCCCTCGTCGTCGACCGACCAGCGCTGCTGCAGAGCAGTGGTAAACTCGGCGTAGAGTGAGTGCTCGTCATCGTGCGAGTAGAGACAGAAGAGATCGTCCACGTAGACTCCAACCACGAGGGTTTCGTAGCGAGGCCCACTCGGCGTGTCGACAGTACGCTGGAGCATGAAGACACTGTCGTCCGACTTCGCCTGTGTGAAGCCATGCTCGAGGAACCACGGGAAGATCGTGCGCTGCCATCGACGGCCGGCCTGCGCCATGCCGTAGATTGGCTTGATGACTTTCATCACCGTGCCAGGCGGGTAGTTATGCTCGTGGCCTGGCGGCGGATAGCACCAGACGACCTCGCCCGGGAGAAGCTCGCCCTGTAGGTACGCGGCGACGAAGTCCCACCGGTGCATGTACAGGTCGAAGCGTGCGGAGATGGCGGACAGCAGACGGAGCGATGATGGGCGCATGGTTGAGCAGAAGGTCTGTTCGTAGTCAACGCCGGGTATCTGAGCGCAGCCTTGCACGCAGAGGCGAGATTTCATGCGGCCGTCGCGCTTGCGCTTGTAGACCCAGATCAACTTGACGAGCTTGCGGTCACGCGGCTTGTTGTTGATGTGCTCGACCGACCACGATACGTTGTCCTCGTGGTTCTTGATCTCGGTCATCTCGGATGCGAGCCAGCCGGCCTTGTCCTCAGCGTAAGCCTGCCGCTGAGATTTGGGGTCGTCGGCCGACGGCTGCGCGAGAAGGGCTGCCCCGCGGGGCAGCGCGGCCCGGAGGCCTCTGCCGCGCGTGATGAGCACAGCTTGGTCCTCACCTGGCTCCACCGAGAGAACCTCGCCGGCGTGGCCACGATCCATGTCGAACGCGATCAAGTCGGCAGGCTGGGAGCGCGTTTGGTGACGCCCAGCGAGGCGCTGGAAGACTGGGCGAGGCATGCGAAGCTGGCGCGCGACTGGGTCGGCTATGGCAGGCACAGGAGGCAGGAGCGGCGCCACATGAGTTTCTCGTCCAGGGTGCCAAGCGGTGCTAGCTGGAGGCGGTTGGCGAGATGGAGGAGGCGGAAGCGACGTAGGTGCAGGCGCAGACGGCGCGGGCGCGGGCGGCGGAAGCGACGTCGCGGGAGCAGTGGGCGAAGGTGGAGTGGCGTTAAGGCCTGGCGGCCGAGTGTCGCCGTGCTCAGCGCGCGGCCTGGCGGCAGGCGCGGTGGCTTCGGTAGTCGGAGCAGGAGCAACTGCCGCGTCCGAGCGGGCAAGCTTTGTCACGCTGCGGGCAAGTAGCAGATTCATGTCAGCCGGGTAGGCTGCCGAAGCCCAGGAGCTCCAGCTCCCGTCTGCCTGCTTGGCGCCGCCGGCGGCGCGGCGGTGCTCGCGGTGCAGGCAGCGCAGCTGATCGATGGGCGCGAGGGATGGAGACAAGGCAGCGGAGTACAGGAGCGTGGTGTACTTCTGTGAATCCCCTCCTAGCATGCACTGTGCAAAAGTGCAGCTCGCCCCCCCGTAGTCCTTGCCAAGGGCTACGATGGAGGGGTACCGCCACAGCGCACCGTGGTCCGCGTCGAGAAAGATAGCCGGCTCAGACGTCTCCGAGCGGTCGGCGGGGTTCTCGACGATAAACTCGGAGCCGACTGCAGCGCCGGCGCGGATGATGCCTACGGTCCGCTCGACCAGCAGGTTGGCGCTCCGCAGTTCGGCTCGATGCTCGGCTGGCACGTCCGCGTCAGGGAGCCCCGAGGGATGCTGTCGGGTTCGCACGACCGGCGGGCCTCCGTCCGCGGCGCCCGCCGCGGAGAAGTGGCGACTAACCGAGAAGGTACTGCACGGGGGCGCGGCCAATATGCAAAGGAACTCACCCGCTGCAGCCTGCTTGACGAGCTTAACGTAGACACTTTCGCTGGAGAGGTCGTCGCGAGCTCCGCCGCCCGAGACGGCGTCGTTGTCGATCATGAGGCACTCGAGGCCTCGCTGCGTCAGGAAGGCGGCTAGGCCGTCAGGTCGAGCGTACGGGCCCGAGAAGAGTATGAGCACTTTCGTGGACTGCTTGGCTACGGCCAGCGGTCCTCGGTTGGCTGCGTCGTACGCCCCGGCGAGGGTGAGGGCGGCTTGCGCGCGGACGGGCGCGGTGACGCGCGGCGGCGGCGCAGAGTCGAGCGTGGATAGAAGAGGCGCCGACTGCTGCTCCGGAGGGGCTGAGAGGGTGCCGATGTCGCAGCGCTGGTCCCCCTTAGCCCGCCAGGGCATAAGGTACTCGTCGAAGTACACCTCACTGGTGATGATGAGCTTCCCCTGGTTGGGGAGCCAGACCCTGTAGGCGCCGGGTGAGCGGCTGCTGCGGCCGAGGTTGATGCCGACCCAAGCCTTCGCCTCAGGCGTGGTCTTCTGTGTCTGGCTCTCCGGCTTGAGCGCGTAGACGCGGCACCCGAGCGGCAGGATGCCCATCACCTTGGGCTTCTCTCCCGTGACGCGCTCGAAACTAGACACGTCGTCGTTCGGCGGGCCGGTCGTGCGGTTGAGGATATCCACCGCGTGATCGACAGCCTCAGGCCAGAAGCAGACCGGGATGTTGCCGCTGAGGAGCGAGGCGCGCACCACCTCCATGATGGTGCGGATGGCGCGCTCGGCGACGCCGTTGAGCTGGTGCACGTGCGGCGGGCAAGTCGTCTGCGAGATCGACTCCTCGCTGAGGAACTCCTGAAACTCCTTCGACAGGAACTCGCCCGCGTTGTCCGTGTGCAGCGCGCCAACTCGATAGCGTGGTCTGTCCGAGTGCTTGTTGAGCAGCGTGTTGAACGCGGCGACGAAATCGCGCACTCGTGCCGGCGCGTCGGACTTGCGCTTGAGCGGGTAAGCCGCCTTGAGCCGGCTATCGTCGTCTACTAGTACCAGCACGTAGCGGAAAGCCGCATGTCGAGACGGCGTGAACGGGCCCAGGATGTGTTGTCCGCGTGCACGAGTCGACCAGGGTAGGACGGCGAGTATGCCGAGCCGGAGTGCGGCACCCGGGTGGCGTTGGCCTCGACGAACGGACCGCGGTTGAGGTTCGTGGCGGCGGCGATGCCGAGTGGAGCGTCGGCGGTGGTACGCGTCAACCTCTTCAGGCGATCGAGACCGGCGTGGAGGCGACGGTGCAGGATGGCCACGACGGTGTTGCCGCCAAGTGCGTCGAGGTGCGCCGAGGCCTTCGAGCGGTGGATTGCGCTGCCGTCCGTGGCCTGCTGGTCCGACGCAGGCACTCGAATCCTGATCGCCACAGGGGGAGCGGCGTCACCCTTCATGGAGGTGAGCGCGTGCCCCACGCCCTGCTGGAGCCTGGCCTCTGCGGCGCAGCCGTCGACGCGCCACTGGTACAACCC
>OFKW01000117.1_pt1 | contig 5552 bp, 5 predicted proteins | sample 1540671 | NCBI WGS metagenome assembly OFKW01 (sample SAMEA104347421, study PRJEB22522) | marine metagenome | biome: marine biome; feature: marine water body; material: sea ice | collected 2015-09-16T00:00:00Z | depth 0.1 m
CCATCGAACGGCTGTCGATTCTGGCGGGTACCGAAGATGAAGGCTTTGCCGAAGCAGATCGTTTCCGCAAGGGAATGGCTTCACTGGAAAAACAATATCAGGGTGCGGAGCCGGTCTCGGTGTTCTATCAGGTGTGGGATGAGCCTCTGATGACCGTGAACGACGAGCACCTGATTGGTAAGGTGATCACGCTATGCGGAGGCGTGAACGTATTCGGTGATCTTGATCGCCTGGTGCCGAGGATCAGTGCCGAGGCGGTTATCGGCGCCAACCCTGAGGCCATTCTGGCCGGTGGCATGGGTGAAGAGAACCGGCACTGGCTGACCCGCTGGGAGGCTTTCCAGAGTATCGATGCCACCACGAAGGAGAACCTGTACTTCGTTCCACCGTCGCTGATCCAGCGCCCGACGCCGCGTATTCTGAAAGGTTCACAACTGTTTTGCGAGAAACTGGATGATGCCCGTGCCAAACGTTAGTGGGAGACAGACCCCTTGAGCAGGCCTCTGACCATGCCACTTGTGTTGTTGGCTCTGGCCAGCCTCGTCGCCATGATGTTGTCGGTGGGTGTTGGCAGTGTCAGCGTGGCACCGGGAGACGTTGTCGCCGTCATTCTGGGTGAGGGCAGCAACCTGCAGCAAACTTTGGTGCTGGAATTGCGCCTGCCACGGACACTGTCTGCTTTCGCAACGGGCGGTTTGCTGGCCGTGGCCGGGGCTCTGATGCAGGTGCTGTTACGCAATCCGTTGGCGGACCCCTACGTTCTGGGGCTGTCTGGTGGTGCTGCCGTCGGGGCCTTGTTTGCGATGTTGGCGGGCCTGGGTGGTTTGATGATTTCGGGATCGGCTTTTGCCGGTGCGTTGTTGGCCACACTGATGGTGTTCGGCCTGGCCCATGGGACCGGAAGCTGGACGCCGTCGCGTTTGTTGCTCACCGGTGTGGTGGTCGCCGCAGGCTGGGGCGCGGTGATTACCCTGATGCTGGCGATCAGCCCGGCCCAGCGCTTGCCGGGAATGTTGTACTGGTTGATGGGCGATGTGTCCTACGCTAGATCGCCCTGGCCCGCACTGGTTTTCCTGGTGCTGGTGTGTCTTTTGGTGGTGCCCCTGGGGCGGAGTCTTAACGTACTGGCACGCGGCCCCATGCAGGCGGCAGCCCTTGGAGTGGCGGTGAGACCGCTGGAATGGACGATCTATATCCTTGCCAGCCTGCTCACGGCCACCGCGGTCACCATGGCTGGCAGTATTGGTTTTGTCGGTCTGGTAGTGCCCCACATGTTGCGGCTGGTACTTGGTAACGACCAGCGCCTGATCCTCCCTGCCTGTGCACTGGCTGGCGGCACGCTGCTGGTGCTGGCGGATACCCTGGCACGGGTGGTGATTGCGCCCGAGCAGTTGCCGGTAGGTGTGATCACGGCCTTGCTGGGTGTACCCACCTTCCTTTACCTGTTGTATCGGAGCCGCTGATGAATCCGTTGCAGGCTAGACAGTTGGTCATCGACATTCCCGGGCGGGGCGATGGGGAAGCGCTGAACTTTGCCGTGGAACCCGGGCAGATCTGGGGCGTTTTGGGGCCAAATGGTGCCGGCAAGACGACGCTCTTGCACACACTGGCGGGGTTGCGAGCACCACGTCACGGATCGGTTTGCCTGGGAGAGCATCCTTTGGCAGGCCTGAAGCGCAGGACAATATCGCAACAACTGGGGATGGTTTTCCAGGAACGGCAGGACGGTTTTCCCGCGACGGTACTGGAAACGGCGCTGATCGGGCGCCACCCCTGGTTGTCACCCTGGCAGATGGAGTCCGGAGCCGATGAACGTCTTGCGAGAGGCGCTCTGGAACAGCTGGATGTGGGCCATCTCAGTGATCGGCTGGTGAACACACTTTCCGGCGGTGAACGCCAGAGAGTAGCCATTGCCACAGTGCTGACCCAGGCACCTGATACCTGGCTTCTGGATGAACCCACCAACCACCTTGATCTGCACCATCAGGTGTCGGTACTCCAGTTACTGACCGAGCAGGCGCGTAGTGGGCGTTCCGTCTTCATGTGTTTGCACGATCTGAATCTCGCGGCACGATGGTGTGACCATCTGTTGTTGCTGTACCCCAACGGCGAAGCGTGCTGGGGGCCTGCAGAACGAATGCTCGTGCCGGCCGCGCTTGAACGGCTTTATGATCAGGAACTTCTGACAGTGGACGTGGATGGTGCGCCGCTATTTGTCCCTGTTAAGTATTGAACGTAGGAGCTATATGAAAGCAACCGTACCAGCCGCAATGATTACCGCACCAGGTTCTGGCCAGGGGAAGTCCATGGTGACCGCAGCACTGGCGAGATTGCATAGGAATGCCGGACGAAAGGTACGGGTGTTCAAGCACGGCCCGGATTACCTGGACCCGATGGTGCTGGAAGTCGCATCCGGACAGCCGGTGTACCAGTTGCACCCGTGGATGACTGGCGAGGAAGAGTGTCGCTGGCGGCTGGCAGAGGCAGCACAGGAGGCGGATCTGATTTTGGTGGAAGGCTCTATGGGGCTGTTTGACGGTGATCCCTCCAGTGCTGACCTGGCCAAGCTGATGGGGATTCCTGCGTTGCCGGTCATTGACGCTCGGGGCATGGCGCAAACGTTCGGCGCTATTGCCTTGGGAATGGCGAACTTTGATCCGGCGTTGCCGGTTCGACAGGTAATCGCGAACCGAATAGGCAGTGCCCGTCACGGGGATATGTTGCGGGAGAGCCTACCGGATGGAATCGAACTGTTGGGGGCGATTCCCCGCAACGAAACCATGAACATTCCGGATCGGCACCTGGGACTGGTGCAGGCTGGGGAGCTGAATGGCCTGAACCAACGCCTGGACGCCGCTGCTGAGGTTCTAGCGGAGGCAGGGCTGGATGGTTTACCGCTTCCGGTTACGCTGGAAGCTGAGAAACCTGAGCCCCCACCAAAGTTATTAAATGGCGTACGCATTGCTATCGCCCGGGACGCGGCGTTCAGCTTTGTCTACCGCGCTAATCTGGACCTATTGCAGACCATGGGCGCGGAACTGGCATTCTTCTCACCGTTGGTGGATTCGAATTTGCCAGAGGCAGACGCGCTCTGGCTTCCGGGCGGGTACCCAGAACTGCACGGCGCCATCTTGGCAGGCAATCATCCGATGCTGGAGGCTATTCGCAACCACTACAGCGCCGGTAAACCGATGCTGGCCGAGTGCGGCGGGCTAATGGCCTGTGTGGAGGAACTGGCGGACCACGACGGACAGATCCACAACCTGCTCGGAATTATCCCGGGTCGCGCCAGTATGGCCGGCCGACTGCAGGCGCTGGGTCTGCAAAGCCTCAATACCGAGCAGGGGCAGTTGCGGGGGCATACCTATCATCACTCGCGACTGGAAACTGACTGGCAACCCCTGGCCCGAACCCGCAAGGTTGCGGGCACCGAGGCTGAACCGGTGTATTGCCGGAAGGGGCTGGTGGCCAGCTATTTCCACGGCTATTTCCCCTCCGCCCCAGAACTGGTGGCCGGAATTTTTCGCGGGCAGGCCATTCGCCCGCTTATCGATAAGGAGCCTGACCATGCGTGAACGCGCCAAAGACCCCGAACGCCATGCCCGCCGCATGGACGCAAAGCAGAAGATCATGCAGGAGCGCATCGCCCGTGCCCAGAAAGAACAGGGTGTGCTGCTGGTGCTGACCGGCCCGGGTAAAGGTAAGAGCAGTTCCGGTTTTGGCATGGTGGCCCGGGCGCTCGGCCATGGCATGAAAGTGGGTATTGTCCAGTTCATCAAAGGCGCATTCAGCACCGGTGAAGAAGCGTTCTTCCGCGAATTGCCCAACGTGAGTTATCACGTGATGGGCCAGGGCTATACCTGGGATACCAAGAACCGGGAGCAGGACGTGGAGGCCGCCAATGCCGCCTGGGATGTGGCCGCCAACATGTTGAAAGACGACAGCTACGACCTGGTCCTGCTGGACGAACTCAATATCGCCCTGAAGTACGACTATATTGATCTCGACCGTGTTCTGGACGACCTCCAGGGCCGCCCGGAGATGCAGCATGTGGTAGTGACCGGTCGGTCGGCGCCGCAGGAACTGGTGGACCTGGCGGACACTGTCACGGAAATGGGCGTGGTCAAGCATGCCTTCAAGGACCAGGGTGTGAAAGCCCAGAAAGGCGTCGAGCTGTAACAGAGGCGGCTATCCATGACCACGTTGATGATACAGGGAACGACTTCCGATGCCGGCAAAACGACGGTCGTCGCCGCCCTGTGTCGGTGGCTGGCGCGGCAGGGTGTTTCCGTAGCGCCTTTCAAACCCCAGAACATGGCCCTGAACAGTGCGGTTACCGTCGACGGCGGTGAAATAGGCCGTTCCACGGCACTTCAGGCATTGGCCTGCGGGCTCGCTCCGCATAGCGATATGAATCCGGTGCTGCTCAAGCCCCAGAGTGACTGCGGTGCCCAGGTAATCCTGCGAGGCAAGGTTCACGGCAATATGGACGCTCTGGATTACCATGCCTACAAGGCCGAGGCAATGGCCTCTGTGATTGAGGCATGGCGTGCCCTGAGTGCCCGCTATGACGTGATCATTGCCGAAGGGGCCGGTAGCCCCGCCGAGATCAATTTGCGTGCGAATGATATTGCCAACATGGGCTTCGCCGAAGCGGCCGATTGCCCGGTGCTCCTCGTCGGCGATATTGACAAGGGTGGTGTGTTCGCCCAACTGGTGGGCACCCTTGAACTCATCTCCGAGAGCGAACGAGCGCGCACGAAAGGCTTTGTTATCAACCGCTTTCGGGGCGATATTGACTTGTTGAAGCCAGGCCTGGATTGGCTGGCCGAACGCACTGATAAAGCCGTAGCTGGCGTATTGCCGTATCTGCATGGCTTGGTGATTGACGCAGAAGACAGCGTTGGCACCAGTGGCACCAATGAACCCGATGCACTGAATGTGATCGTCCCGGTGTTACCTCGCATCAGCAACCACAATGACTTCGACCCCCTTCGTCTGCACCCGGGCGTCAACCTCCAATTCATCGGCCCCGACCAGCGGATTCCCCCGGCGGACCTGATCCTGTTACCGGGCAGCAAAAGCACCCGGCATGATCTGCAATGGCTGAGATCCCAGGGGTGGCCCGAGGCTATTCAGAAACACCTCCGTTATGGCGGCAAAGTGTTAGGCATATGCGGCGGCTTTCAGATGATGGGGCGTGAGGTATCCGACCCGGACGGCCTGGAAGGGGATGCCGGTACCACGCCTGGCCTTGGGTTGCTCAACATGACCACACGAATGGTTGCCGGCAAAACGCTGAAGGACGTTTCCGGAGAGTTAACGCTTGGCAGTGGAAGGCCGGGGTTCACAGGTTATGAGATGCATAACGGTATTTCCTGTGGCCCCGCGCTTGAACGCCCCATGGCGACGCTGAATGGACAGCCTGAAGGCGCAGTGAGTGAGGACGGTCAGATAATTGGAACCTATGTTCACGGCATTTTCGATCAGCCTGAAGCGACCCGTTATATACTCGAATTTGCGTGCTTGTGATCCCCGCATCTGGCCTTATT
>OFKW01000124.1_pt1 | contig 5215 bp, 4 predicted proteins | sample 1540671 | NCBI WGS metagenome assembly OFKW01 (sample SAMEA104347421, study PRJEB22522) | marine metagenome | biome: marine biome; feature: marine water body; material: sea ice | collected 2015-09-16T00:00:00Z | depth 0.1 m
GTCGCGGCGCGTTATCTCGAACATTTCGACGAGGCCGACCGGCATCTGGCGGCGCTCCATGCCGCCATGCCCGAATACGGCCGCGCATGGCAGGAAGCCGGACATCTTGCGCGCGCGACGGGCGATATCCCCGCCGCCATCGCCGCTTTCGGCCGCGCCACACGGTTCAATCCCGCGCTCGATGCGAGCTGGCGCGCGCTGGCCGAGCTCGAACAGGGCCGGGGGCGCCCTGCCGAAGCACAGGCGGCCCGCGCGCAGGCCGAACGTATCGCCGCGCTCCCGCGCGAACTGGTCGCGGTCACGCACCATCTTCACGAAGGCCGGTTGCTGCGGGCAGAGGAAATCTGCCGCCATTTCCTGCGCGCCAATCCGCGCAATGTCGAAGGCATGCGGCTGCTCGCGCAGATCGGCATCAAGCTGGGCATTCTCGACGATGCGGAGTTCCTGCTCGACAGCGCGCAGGCGTTCGAACCCGACAACATCCAGATCCGGCTCGACTATATCGATGCGCTGCGGCGGCGGCAGAAATTCGCGCAGGCGCGCGAACAGGCCGAGGCACTCCATGCGCGCGATCCCGATAATCCGCTGTTCCAGTCGCATTTGGCGATCGAGAGCATGCAGACCGGCGATTACGAACGCGCCTTCGAACTGTTCGATGCCGTGCTTGCCACGCTGCCGCGCGATCCCGCGACGCTGACCAGCAAGGGCCATGCGCTCAAGACCACCGGCGCGCAGGAGGATGCGGTCGCCAGCTACCAGGCGGCGCTCGCGGCCAAACCCGACCATGGCGATGCCTGGTATGCGCTCGCCAATCTCAAGACCTATCGCTTCACCGACGACGAGATCGAACGGATGCGCGAGCAGGCGGCGCGTCCCGATCTCGCCTTCATGGACCGGGTCCACCTGTCCTTCGCGCTGGGCAAGGCGCTGGAGGACCGCGGCGACTACGCGGACAGCTTCGTGCATTACGAGCGCGGCAATACGCTCAAGCGCGCGCAGACCCGCTACAGCACCGACGCGATGAGCGCCGAACTGGCCCGGCAGCGCGACATCTGCACGCCCGAGCTGTTTGCCAAACATGACGGCGCGGGCGATCCGGCACCCGATCCGATCTTCATTCTCGGCCTGCCGCGCGCGGGTTCGACGCTGCTCGAGCAGGTGCTCGCCAGCCACAGCCAGATCGACGGGACGCTGGAACTGCCCAACATCCTCGCGCTGGCCCACCGCCTGCGCGGGCGCCGGGCAGGGCAGTCGCGCTATCCCGAAGTGCTGCATGACCTGACCGCCGAACAGTTTTCCGCCTTCGGCGCGAAGTTCATCGAGGATACCCGCGTGCACCGGCAGGGCGCGCCGTTTTTCATCGACAAGATGCCCAACAATTTCCGCCACATCGGCCTGATCCACCTGATCCTGCCGAATGCGAAGATCATCGACGCGCGCCGCGCGCCGATGGATTGCTGTTTCTCGGGCTTCAAGCAGCTGTTCGCCGAGGGGCAGGAGTTCACCTACGGCCTGCCCGAGATCGGGCGTTACTATGCCGATTATGTCGAACTGATGGACCATTGGGACACGGTGCTGCCAGGCAAGATCCTGCGCGTGCAGCATGAAGACGTGCTCGATGATCTCGAAGGCCAGACGCGCCGCATGCTCGACTATCTCGGCCTGCCGTTCGAGGACCAATGCCTCGCCTTCCACACGACCCGCCGCGCGGTGCGCACCGCGAGCAGCGAACAGGTTCGCCAGCCGATCAACCGCAGCGGACAGGACGCATGGAAACCCTACGCGCCATGGCTCGCTCCCTTGCGCGAGGCGCTAGGCGAGCACGGCTGAGGCCCGCACGCGGCCCGCAGCACCGCCGAACAGTGCCTCGGTAGGATTGACCCCAACCCACCAACGCCTCGCCGAAAATGTCCGGAACTGTTTGAGCGGGAATTCGCTGCGTCATCATGTCGCGGAGAAAATCTATGTCTCAAAATTCCAAAATCGGCGCCGGATTGGGCGGCGTCGTTCTTACTGCCGGAGCGATCGCATTCGGAGCGTTCCTGTCCAACAGGCACCAGAATCGCGGATATGACGATGCCGCCAACCATACCAAACGCCGGCCTGAAGGCGACAACGCGCAGGTCGGCAGATCGGTAACCATCCGCAAGCCGCGAGCCGAACTGTTCGCATTTTGGTCGGACTTTTCCAACCTGCCGCAATTCATGGAGAATGTGGAAGCGATCGAAGCCGGCGCAGACGGAGCATCGACCTGGCGGATCAAGGCCCCCGCGGGTCAGACGGTCGCGGTGAAAACCGAAATCGCCAGCAAGAAGCATGACGAGCTGATCGCCTGGCGCTCGGTCGAGGAGTCCGAGATCGAAACCAGCGGCGAGGTTCGCTTCGAGGATGCACCGGGCGAGCGCGGAACCAGGGTCAGCCTGGTGATGGCCTACGACCCGCCCGCAGGCGCGCTCGGCCGAGCGGTGGCGAAGCTGTTCCTGCGTGAGCCGCAGGTCCAGGCCCGGCATGATCTGAAGCGTTTCAAGATGCTCATGGAAACCGGGGAAATAGCGACATCGGCGCGAACGCGGGACGAAACCCGTGCAGCCAAGCAGGAGAACGGATGATGCGAGCACTTACCTGGCATGGAACCAACGACGTTCGCGTGGACACGGTCAGCGATCCGGAAATCATCAATCCCCGCGATGCGATCATCAAGATCACCAGCACGGCCATCTGCGGGTCCGACCTTCACCTTTACGATGGCGTCATTCCCGGCGTGGCGCCGGGCGATGTGCTGGGCCATGAATTCATGGGCGAAGTCGTCGAGACGGGGTCTGCGAGCAATCTGAAGAAAGGGCAGCGCGTCGTCGTGCCGTTCACGATCCGCTGCGGCGGCTGTTTCCACTGCAAGCAGCAGCAGTATTCCGCCTGCGACAATTCCAACCCGGCTGAAAAGCAGGATATGTCGGCGACGCTGTTCGGCCAGCCGATGGCCGCGCTGTTCGGCTATTCGCACCTGACCGGCGGCTATTCCGGCGGACAGGCCGAATACGCCCGCGTGCCCTTTTCCGATGTCGGCCCGATCGTCGTTCCCGACCATCTGGAGGACGACAAGGTGCTGTTCCTTTCGGACATCCTCCCGACCGGCTGGATGGCGGCGGAAAATGCCGACATCCAGCCCGATGATACGGTTGCGGTGTGGGGCTGCGGCCCGGTCGGATTGTTCGCGATTCAGTCGGCCATCGTGATGGGCGCATCCAAGGTGATCGCGATCGACCACTATCCGAACCGCCTCGCGCTGGCGAAGCAGCTGGGCGCGGAGATCATCGACTTCCGCGAGACCAATGTGCGCGAGGCCCTGATGGAAATGTCGGGCGGGATCGGCGTGGATGCGGTAATCGACGCGGTCGGCATGGAATCGCACGGCTTCGCGATCGACAACATGTTCGACGTCGTGAAGCAGAAGGTCGGCATGGGGGCGGACCGCGCGAGCGCGCTGAAGCAAGCGATTCTCGCGGTCCGGTTCGGCGGCAAGGTCTCGATCCCCGGCGTCTATGGCGGGATGACCGACAAATGGCCGCTCGGGGCGATGATGGAAAAAGGCCTGCAGGTCCGCGGCGGCCAGACACATGTCCAGAAATATACCAAGCAGCTGCTCGAGAAGATCGAGGATGGCACGCTCGATACCACGTTCCTGATCAGCCACCGGCTGCCGCTCGAACAAGCAGCCGAGGGCTACAAGAATTTCAAGGAGCAGCAGAATGAATGGACCAAGGTCATTCTGAAGCCCGGGATGGAGAACTGATCATGGCCGGGAAAATCGACAGGCTGTCCGGGCTGTGCGTGATCACGGGTGCTTCGAGCGGCATCGGGCTAGAGCTCACGAAGCTGGCGGCCCGCGATGGCTGCGACCTGATCCTCGCCGCCGACCGCGATCTTGGCGCGGCCGAAGCCGCCGCGCGGCAGTGCGGTGCCGCAGGTGTCGAGACGGTCGAAGCCGATCTCGCCACTCGCGATGGCCTCCAGGCCCTCATGACGGCGCTCGGCGACCGTACGCCCGATGTTCTGCTGGCCAATGCCGGCCATGGGCTGGGCGAAGCGTTCCTCGATCAGGAGTGGAAGGACATCGCCCATGTCATCCACACCAATGTCACCGGCACGACCTGGCTGCTGCACCATGTCGGGCAGAAGATGCGGGCGAAGAATGCCGGCCGCATCCTCGTGACCGGTTCGATCGCGGGGCACATCCCCGGCGCGTTCCAGCTCGTCTACAACAGCACCAAGAGCTACATCGATTACTTCTGCTTCGGGCTTCGCAACGAGCTCAAGGATACCGATGTTGTCGTCTCGTGCCTGATGCCGGGGCCGACGGATACCCAGTTCTTCGACCGCGCCGGGCTCGAGAACACCGATGTCGGCAAATCGGACAGCAAGGACGATCCCGCCATGGTCGCCGAGGCGGGCTATAAGGCCCTTCTCGAAGGCGACGCGCACACGGTCAGCGGCTTCATGAACAAGGTCCAGGATATGTTCGCCGGCGTGATCCCCGACACGGTGCTTGCCCAGATGCACCGCCGCATGGCCGAACCCGACGATCGCTGAGGTCGCACGCCTTCGCCAGTCTGCAAGAAACCGAGGAGAACACCTATGCCTCTCACCGCCATCGCCCTGAACTGCTCGCTCAAGAAATCTTCGGGCGAAGCAAGCTCGACCGACGCCATGATCGCCGTGCTGAAAGAGCATCTTGCCGAGCAGGATGTCGAACTGGCCGAAACCATCCGTATCGCCGATTACAATGTCCCCCCGGGCGTAACGTCGGACGAGGGTGAGGGTGACGACTGGCCGGGTATCCGCGAAAAGATCCTGAACCACGACATCCTCGTTTTCGGCGGGCCGATCTGGATGGGCCAGATCGGGTCGGTCGCCAAACGCGTGCTCGAACGCATGGATGCCTTCACCAGCGAAACCGATGGCCAAGGCCGGATGCCGAGCTTCGGCAAGGTGGCGATTGCCGCGATCGTCGGCAATGAAGATGGCGCGCACTGGAGCTCGGCGCAGCTGTTCCAGTCGCTCAACGACACCGGCTGGACGATCCCGGCGGGCGCGGCCTGCTATTGCGTCGGCGAGGCGATCGGCAGCCACCACGCTCAGTGAGTCGCCCAAACCCCCGTTCCCGGTAACCGAGCACAGCCGAAGGTGCGTGACAAACACCACCACACGGCCCACAACA
>OFKW01000126.1_pt1 | contig 5173 bp, 5 predicted proteins | sample 1540671 | NCBI WGS metagenome assembly OFKW01 (sample SAMEA104347421, study PRJEB22522) | marine metagenome | biome: marine biome; feature: marine water body; material: sea ice | collected 2015-09-16T00:00:00Z | depth 0.1 m
GTGACCCTGGTCGCCGACAGCGCCGCCGGCATGCTGATGGCCGCGGGCCGCATCGACGCGGTAGTCGTGGGCGCCGACCGTATCGCCGCCAATGGCGATACCGCCAACAAAATCGGCACCTACGGCCTGGCCGTGCTGGCCCGCCACCACGGCTTGCCGTTTATCGTCGCGGCGCCGGATTCCACCCTTGACCCGGCGATGGTCGACGGCAGCGGCATCGTCATCGAGCAACGGCCCGCCGATGAAGTACGCCAGGTGGCCGGCCACCCAATGGCGCCGGAGCAGTGTCCGGTCTACAACCCGGCGTTCGATGTGACCCCGGCGTCCTTGATCACCGCCATTGTCACGGAGAGCGGCGTGGTGCGATCGCCGAACACGGCCAGTGTCGCTGAACACCTGGCCCGCCTGCCCAGGAGGCCCTGATGAGTCAACGCCCCTACTCCACCACCGGCTACCGGGAAGCGGCGCGCACCCTCGCCGCCACCGGCCGCCGCCTGTACGCGAACGGCTGGTCGCCGGCCACCAGCAGCAACTATTCAATGCGCCTGAACGACGACTACGCGGCGATCACCCGCTCGGGCCGTGACAAGGGCCTGCTGGAAGAAACCGACATTATGGTGGTGGACATGCACGGCGCCGCCGCCGGCGACGGCAAACCGTCCGCCGAGACCTTGCTGCACACACAACTGTACCGGCGCCTGCCGGAATGCGGCGCGGTGCTGCACACCCACAGCCATGCGTCCACCGTGCTCACCATGCACTGGCCCGCCGACCACATTACGCTGGAAGGTTACGAGTTGCTCAAAGCCCTGGACGGCGTGCAAACCCATGATACGCGGCTTACCATTCCGGTATTCGAAAACAGCCAGGATATCGCCGCCCTGGCGGCCCGCGTGGATCAAACCATGGACGCCGGCGACGCCGGCCACGCCTATCTGATTCGCGGTCACGGCCTGTACACCTGGGCGGCGGATATGAGCGCCTGTTACCGCCAGTTGGAAGCCCTGGAGACCCTGCTGGCCGTGGAACTGGACCGCCGCCGTCTCGGCTGACTGGCGGCCCCCTGAGGAGGAATCCCCATGAGTAACCTGAAAGTGTTTCGTGACGGTCATCCGGAACAACCGGAGCAAATCATCAACGACAAGCTGGCCATGGCCCGGGAGTTGGCCAAGGCCGGCATCCGCTATGAACAATGGCAGGCCGAAGGCGCGCTGACCGAACGGCCCAGTCAGGAAGAAGTGCTGGATGTCTATCGCCGCGAAATTGACCGGCTGATCGCCGAACAAGGCTACCAAACCGTGGATGTGGTGAGCATGACACCGGATCACCCACAGAAAGAAGCGGCCCGTAACAAGTTTCTGGAAGAACACAGCCACAGTGAGGACGAAGTGCGCTTCTTTGTCGACGGCCAGGGTTTGTTCAGCCTGCACCTGGGCGAGCGCATCTACGAAGTGCTGTGCACCAAGGGCGACCTGATTTCGGTGCCGGCCGACACACCGCACTGGTTCGACATGGGCGCGAACCCCAACTTCACCGCCATCCGTCTGTTTAACAACACCGAAGGCTGGGTCGCCAACTTCACCGGCAGTGACATCGCCCAGCGTTTCAATCGGCTGGAAAATTGATGCTGCGCGCCATTCTCACCGACATTGAAGGCACCACCAGCAGCATCCGCTTCGTCAAGGAAGTGCTGTTTCCCTACGCCGCCGAACAGATGGGCGACTTCCTGGCTCGCCATTGGCACGAGCCCGCCGTGGCGGAACAGGTGGCGGCGGCCCGGCGCGACAGCGGTGAAGCGCTGGATACCCCGGAACACGCCGCCGCCCTGATGCGCGCCTGGATTGATCAGGACCGCAAAGCCACGCCACTGAAAGCGCTGCAAGGCATGATCTGGGAAAGCGGTTACCGCAACGGCGATTACCAGGCGCATCTTTATCCGGACACCGCCCCGCGGCTGCGCGACTGGCACCACCAGGGCTTTCCCCTGTACGTCTACTCCTCCGGTTCGGTGGCCGCCCAGAAGCTGTTCTTCGGCTACTCGGAAGCCGGCGACCTGACGCCGCTGTTCCAGGGTTACTTCGACACCACCAGCGGCGGCAAGAAAGAAGCCGCCAGCTACCGGCGCATCAGCGACGCCATCGGCCTGCCCGGCCACGAGATTCTGTTTCTCTCCGACGTGGAAGCCGAACTCGACGCCGCCCGCGAGGCCGGCCTGCGCACCGTGCTGCTGGATCGGGACAACGCCATAGCGAGTAGCCACCACCCCAAAGTCGCCGATTTCGACGCCATCGATCCTACTTCCTTCTAGCGCTCTCTTTTTAACGCATGTAGTTCCCTCCAGAGGGGACGCGTGTCTGTGTCAGGCCCTTGTGGGAGCGGGCCCCGCCCGCGAAAGGCCGGTGTAACCGGCCGGCAGGATCACAGAGACTTTTCTCTCCAGAAAGCCCGTCTCTCCAGAAAGCCCGCACCGGGATCGGGTGGGCCCGTCCAGGACACGCCACGAGTACATCTATGTACACCTCTTGCAAGTGTTGCTTGTCTGCGCTGGCTTAGTGAGCAAGGGAGATTAAACTGCGTACGTCTATCCGGCCTGTTGGTTGGGCCGATTTATAGACGGCCCTGGCCCTCATGAGAACCGCGCCTCGGTTGCCTATCGTCCCTACGGGTTTTGGACCCGTGTACTTGTCGGCGTTGCCCGAGGCCGGTTTAACCCATTGCTCATGGAAGTGCTCGCAGCCTCCTGGTGTGGCCTGAAGTGGTCGGCTCAGGCGGACCGGTAACTCTGTTGGTAATACATCAAGGCCCAGCTAATACGGGCCATCTTGTTGGCGATGGCGCCAACGGCCTTATGTTTACCGCGTCGCTCTGCGACTTGGCGGGCCCAGCACGACAGCCGGTCGTGATTCCTATGGGCGTTGCGCAGCACTGACCAAGCCCCCTGGATCAGCATTCGTCGTAGATACGTGTTGCCGCGCCGTGTCAGGCCTCCGAGGTTCTGTTTGCCGCCACTGGAGTGCTCGCGAGGCACAAGACCGAGATTGGCAGCCAGCTCTCGGCCATTGCGATAGGCGCGCCCGTCACCGGCGTGGGCAACGAGAGCGGTGGCGGTCTTCTCGGCGATGCCTTTAACGGTCATCAGACGCTGGGCGGCGTCGCTGCCTTTGGCTTGCCGGTCAATACGCCGGTCGAGTCGGTTGATGGCCGCGTCGCGTTGGTGCCACTCGACCAGCAGTTCCTCAAGCAGCACTCGGGCCTCGGGGGTCAGCTCGTTGTCGGCATTTTCAAGCAGCCCCGGCAAGGCGCTCTGGAGCCGCCGGCGTCCTTGAGGGAGCACGATGCCGTATTCATTGAGCAGGCCCCGGATTTGATTGGTGAGGGCGGTGCGTTGGTTGACCTGGCGTTCGCGGACCCGGTGCACCTGGGTCAGGTCGGTTTGGGCCAGGGTGCGTGGGGGCACACATCGCAGATGAGGCCGCTGCGCGGCTTCGGTGATGGCGAAGGCATCGTTGCGATCGTTCTTATTGCCTTTAACGAAGGGCTTAACATGCTGGGGCGGGATCAGCCGAACGTCCATGCCATGCCTCTGAAGGGTGCGTCCCCAGTAGTTGGAGCCGCTGCAGGCCTCCATGGCGACGATGGCTTTCGGGTATTCCAAGAGCATCGCCAGCAGTCGCTGGCGCTTCACCTGCCGGTTAAAGACCGGTTTGCCGGCTTGATTCACGGCACAGACTTGGAAGACGGACTTTGCGAGATCAATCCCGATCAAGGTAACGTTCATGTGGGCACCTCTTGTGGTCGATTGGTTTTGGTAACTCAATCTTGGCGCATCGTGACGCCGTATTGGCAAGAGGTGTCCATCTCATCATCCATGTAGGCTCGGCGTTTGGCCAGGGAGGGCCAAACTAACAGCGGCCAGGGGTGAGGCAAGCGTGTTGCGAAGCACTGCTTCGCGCGCCGCCGAACGCCGCCCATCTGTGATGGGTGGCCGGGCCCGCTTGCGGGGCTTGAGCGATCCCGGAAGGCACCACCCTTGCCCGCGCGTCTCCGATACGGAGCACCAACACCGCATAACTCAACGCAAAAAAAGCGCGGCCGTAGCCGCGCTTGTCCGCCGTCCGTGGCGGGGTCTTCATCCTGAAGCCGGTCGAGACCGGGTTTAGAAGTTGTAACGACCGAACAGGCCGATGTTGTCGGAATCATCGGTGAAGGCAACCCGGGCGCCCACGTCCCAGGAGCGGGTCAGGTTGACCAGGCCCTGACCGTAAACACCGAAGTTACCGTCGTAGATGTCCTCGTAGAGCACACCGCCGGACAGCTCCAGCATCTCGGTGGTCTGGTGGCGCAAACCGCCGCTCACCGCGAAACCCCACTCTTCGTCGTTGAAGTCGTTGTCATCGCGGATCACGTCGGCGGTACCGACCAGATCCAGGCCGCGCTGCAGCGGCGTGTGGAAACCGGCGCCGACGGACAAGCGGTTGCCGTCCACGTCGTCGCTGCCCGGGCTGTCATAGTCGCCGTCATAGAAGCTGGCGCCACCACGCAGGAACAGATGCTCGTCCAGGGCAAAAGACGCTTCGCCGTTAAGCACATCCACGTCCGGGCCGTTGTCGTAATCCCAGTTTTCGTAGCCAAACTGACCGTAGGTGTACGAGAAGCCGTTGTCGCGAACCGGCGTGGTCTGTTGGCTCTGCGCCTGGGCGTTGATGCTGGCCAGGGAAGCCGCGGCAATCGCGGATGCCATCAAGGTCTTCTTCAACATGTCCGTGTCCTCGCTTTTAATAGTCGATCAGGATGGCGCCATCATCCACGGGGCCGGGAGCCCTTACCAGGGCCGGGATCGCGCTTTATAACCCTTTTATAAAAGTTTTCATTGTGGCGCTTTCGCGGCGCCGCGTTTCACGCCGCTGTATCGGCTGAAAAGGCTTGTTTGACCTTGGGGTAGCCCCAAGGTTTGACACTACTCCTTCGATGCGATCACTGACGACCCCTTTGGAAACCGACACCATGCCTACGCACCGCCTGCCGATTCAGGGCGCCACCTGCCAAGGCTGCGCCAACAAGATCCGCGCCGCTCTGGCCACGGTGCCCGGCGCCGACGAAATCCATGTGGACCTGGACCAGCAGCGGGTCACCGTTGAAGGGTCCGCGGACCACGATGCGCTGACCCGGGCCC
>OFKW01000132.1_pt1 | contig 4973 bp, 1 predicted proteins | sample 1540671 | NCBI WGS metagenome assembly OFKW01 (sample SAMEA104347421, study PRJEB22522) | marine metagenome | biome: marine biome; feature: marine water body; material: sea ice | collected 2015-09-16T00:00:00Z | depth 0.1 m
GTGCTACACTGCCCCTTCCCTTTCAAAATAAATCTAGCAATTAGCTACAATTTATTATCAAAATTAAGAAAAGAGAACAGGTAAAGTAAGGTGTTAAAAAAAAAAATGAAGTAAAAACTTGAAAAACTAGTTAAGATATAAGACTAAAGGGTATGTGGTATAATCCACTAAAACTGCGGCTTTACGCGCGAAAATCCCGGGGTAGCTCTAGGCCGACTCTGGGTAAAAAAAGCAGTAATCTTGAAAGATCCCAGTAGAATGAAAATCACGGGTGAAAAATAGGATTAGACTGATAAAAAATCATAGCCAGGGCATATGACTGCATACTACCTAAATTTTGTGGGTATCAAAGAATGCATCGATTCCTCACGTAGATACTCATGTAAGCGTTCATTATCCCGAAATGTAGCATAAGGCTCCCAAGAATTATAACTTGGATCAAATCCAGTCCATTGAACTAGGAATTCTAATTCCTTTTTACGTTTATCGGAACCTCTATGATCAATAATTTTTTCAACAAAGAACTCAAGATAATCTCGTCGAGCAATATCAAGAGGATCAGTAATAGAAGGATCAAAATGGAATGGTCGCATTTCTGTGATATGATAATGTCGTTCCAGATTCGTTACTAGATTGAACAAAGTATATTCATTTCCTTTGTTAGAGACAACTCTAAGAGGTCCAATCAATTTGGTATGTAAACGAGTAGGAGCATATTGTTTTCTACAATTTACAAGGACTAAATCACCAGCAACATATTCAGTTCTCTCAGTCGAGTAATAGCCAAGTCGCTGAGAATCAGTAATCTTGAGTCTCTCAGCGGCAATAGTGATAAGTGTATCTTGCAAGTATAGAAGTTTTGCAGCAGACTCAGAAAGGGGCTTTGTTAGGATTGAAGCGTTCCTTTCTGCAGGAGGAAGGAATAACCCTCTATCCAATGAAATAGCATTGCCAAATAATAGCTCAGCGGGAGATATTCCAGTTCTATCATTATAAGATGAATTTAGGATTCGCTGGACGATAGGTATGCACAATTGATAATCTTCAATTGTACTGCTATCAAATGTTAATGCTCTCATATGTCTATTGACTTCCTTATTTGCACGTTCTACTAGAGAATTCTCCTCTTTTGAATATGCTAGAGTCAACATATGTTGAGTTCCAATAAGTCGTAAAAATTCTTCTATCACGGTTGCAATAAAATGGGTGCCTCTATCGCTAGTTATAATAGCAGGACTACCAAAGCGACCAAAATGAGATAGAAGACATTGAGCAGTGCATTCAGCATCTGCAGCTTTAACACAGTAAAGCTCTACCCATCGGGTAAAAGAATCAATAATTACCAATACATATCCTTTATCAGGATAAGGGCCCTGAAAATCAATATTTAGACTTTCCATGGGTGAGTAAGTTGATACAGTAAATGGAGTAGCTGCAATAGGTACTTTTAGTTGAGACATTTTTTGACAGCAAGGACATAAAGCAATAAATCTCTTCACCTTTTGTCGTAGAAACTTCCAAGAAGTCCCCATTTGATTAAGTTTCAGAGTAAGTCTTTTTACTGTTCTTTCTAAACCACTATGTCCAACCAAACTATTTTGCACTGATGATATGAACTGATAATCAGAATGATTTAAAATCACTTTCTCTGTAATAGCACAGAGAATATCCATATCATCATATAGATTAGGCTCATCGAGCATAAGGTTAGGGCAGAGTCGAGACATGCTGTAGTCCCCCCCTAGCCCACAAATAGACCAGGGGTATATATATATAACCCCTGGTCTATTTGTGGGTTAGGGTTAGTCCATGCTGTCTGCAATCGGATTGTTTATACCCAAGGTAAACTCTTTGGTAAAATCCATCTCTTGTATTGCCATCCACCATCGGTAGATCATAGGATTTGAACTCTCTGTAATATACAATAGATTTTTATGATCTGTAAATAACTTAAAGTGTCTATCTCTCAATAAATGATCAAGTTGCTTGATCGTAACAAAAATAGCATAAGCTTCTTTCTGTATGATAGCCCAACGTAGTTGGGTAGATGTCAATGATTTTCTAACAAAAGCCACAGGTCTTTCTTTTCCATCGATAAGCTGGTATAAATACCCACCTATTCCAAAGTCTGATGCATCTGTATATAAATAAAGTTCACCATCTGGAACCAGAAAATACATAGTAGGACAATCATTAATTAAAGTTCTTACAGCATCAAAAGCAAGTTTAGCTTCAGCATTCCAAACTATTCTATTCGAACGTCTATATTCAGGAATTAATGCTTGTAATGAATGTACAATAGTACTATGGTTAGGTACAAATTCACGAAAGTAATTTGCAAGACCTAGAAAAGATTTCATCTCTTTAGCAAATACAGGCATTGGGAAGTTAATAACAGAAGCAATCTTCTTCTCAGACATAGATAAACCATATCTAGATATAACTCTACCACAATACTCTACAGAAGATAAACCAAACTTACATTTGTTGGGTTTCAAAATGATATGGTAGCGATCCATTCTCTCAAATACAAGACGTAGTCTTGCAAGAAACTCTTCTGCTGTAGCGCCATGCACTATAATGTCGTCTAAATAGACTTCACATATGATGTAAATTAGTCCAATAAGAACTACTGCGGCCATCTGCTCTTGAAAGTGCGGTGGCGCTTTCTTGAGTCCCATAGGCAATCTACACCATTGATATATTCCACAGAATGCAATGAAAGCTGTGAAGATCATACTGCTCTTTGCTACATTGACTTGGTGGTAACCTTGAGTAAGATCCATCACACCAAAAATCTCTGATCTATGTTCTCCTAGCCTGTTAAGCATCTGCTTAATATTAGGTATAGGATGAGATGCAGATTCTGTAACAAGATTAAGGTTTTGAAAGTCAATAACAAGCCTATGCTTACCATCTGGTTTCGGTACAACCATCACTTGAGAATAATACTCAGCAGTAGAAGGTACAATAATACCTTGTCCAAGTAGTTCATTGATTTGCTTCGAAATCTCTACTTGCTTGACAACAGATTGTTGTCTAGGCGGCATCCGGTTCTTTTGCACCCGCCATTTCGTCAAATCAACTGTCATATTGAATGGGGTAAGTTTAGAAGCATCTTTTGGTAGGTTTAGTGCAAAAATATGGCCATATTCTTTGCATAATGCTCTAATACCTTTCTGTAGATCAGGTGTTCCTTCGATATAGATCATATCAAGTAACTCTTGGGTTGTTTGCTCATTCTGAGACCAAGGAGAAAAGGCATCATTCGACAATTCGTCGATTCCATCATCATCGATGAATTTGTTTGGAATCTCATCAGCAACTACTGCTGATAGTATGCTGTTAGTTGGTAGGGTATGGTCTTGCAAACGAAGTGTTTTAAAAACTTCGAAGTTAGGGTCCAAATCACTGGTTATAGGGTTATCCTCATACAGAGGAGCATATAGACTCGTATACATTAGTTTATCGTTGAGTTTATAACTCTCAACATCAGAGTAACTGGAATACAGCGCGTGATGTGTTTGGGTTGCTGCCATCAAAGACTGAGGAGGTGTATCACTCAAAATTGCAACTCCAGCTCTAGGATCTGCAAGAGGGTTATCATTGCAAGTTGCAGAGACAAACGGAAGAGTTCCACGTCTTACCATAGTTTTGTCCCCAGAAGTCGTAGCAGAGCTGCGTCTTGCACTACATGTTAATGCTACTTCTGACTGAATCTCTGTTTGGGTTGCGCTTAGCACAATCGATTGCAAGCCGATGTGTCGCTGACAGCCACATGTCTGTACCGGGCCATCTTGGGCTAAACAGGTAATACAGTGAATATCTTCTACTAGAGAAGACAGCAGATTAGTTTTGCTAGCATAGAAATGACTAGGTAATTTACTAGCAAGATCAAATTCTTTGATTGTTTTTCTGCCTATGATTATATCAATAGGACTTTTTTCAAGAATACTAAAAGGTAAAGTTAAAATCTCTGAATTTTTAGTTACTTCATTTACAAACAGTATAGTCAATGTAATTGCACCTAATGATTCATTACATGTATTGTCTAGACCAGAAAATACTAATTTGTTCTTGTTTGCATTGTAAATAACGAAAGATTGTAAATCAAATTCTCTTATAACATCTTGTGCGACATAGTCATCACCTAAATCTCCAGTATCTATTAGCGCTTCCAACTTAATGGCTAGACATTCTAGATTTCTTGGTTGGTTTTGCATCTGCACAGATATAATGTTCAAAGATAAAAAATCAGTTTCAGTAGAAAATTTCTTATTCAAAGAGACAAGATAGTTGCAATTCATGCAGTCATTATTACCTCTATTTTTCTTAGTAAACTCACGCTTCTCTCCACTCATTCTGAGACCAAAAGGTAAAACAGTATGAGGTGGATTCATGGCTGCAAATGCTTTGCCAGCCAGCGAATTCTTCCAGGTTGTTGTAGGATCCTTATTGGCATCCTCATGGAATTTCAGATAGCAGTTTGTTGTAGAATGAACCTCCTTCTGCTTCTTGTCAATTTCTTGACGTCCACACATATTACATGCTGGGATCTTTGGATCTAAAACAATAATAGCTTGCAATGGTTTATTTGCAGTAGGCTTTCCACCCTTAGCAAGCTTGTCAACCTTCGGATTTGATGGTTTCCCACCCTTATCGCCCTCAGGTCTGTCATTCTTATCCTGATCTGCCAAAATGTACACTTTTGGCAGAATCTTAAAACCTTGAGCTTCTAAAACTGCAAGGCTGTTTTTCATCGAAATTCTATACCTTACCCACCATTCAAACCAAACTCCAAAAGTCTTGCAACTCAAAACATCGTTCTGAATATACGTTTTGATGGGCTCTTTGTGGGATAAAGTATTAAACGCTCTCATGACCAACAATTTCTGAAATTGTACATTGGCCAATTCCTCATCTGTCATATTCTCAATAACTTCAAATACTAATTCACAGAATGCAGGAGTAAG
>OFKW01000135.1_pt1 | contig 4904 bp, 1 predicted proteins | sample 1540671 | NCBI WGS metagenome assembly OFKW01 (sample SAMEA104347421, study PRJEB22522) | marine metagenome | biome: marine biome; feature: marine water body; material: sea ice | collected 2015-09-16T00:00:00Z | depth 0.1 m
TCTTTGATTTATGTTGTCTGTTTTTTTTTTTATTTTTTTTATTTGTTTTCGTTTTTTCTTTATGTTTGTATTTTGTGGTTTGTTTTTTTTTTTTTTTTTTTTTTTTTTTTTTTTTTTTTTTTTTTTTATAAAATGTGTAAATTAATTACAGAACAAGACAAAATCACGAGAGATCAAAAACATCTTCCGTGTTTGTAGGAATAAAGGATGGAGAAGAAGTTAACTGATAGGCCAACCCCTTCTGTATAGCAAAACTAACCCGTCTAAGACAGAGAGATAGTGCATACGCATAGGGTCGGTTAGCAATAGCAGCATAAGAGGTAGCTATACGACATAAATATAAATACGAAGCAGGGGAGAGAACCCCAGAAGTATCTGATGCGAAAGCTTGGAATTCATAACCAGCTTTTTCACAGGACTCCTTATGTTTGACGTTTTTCAAGGTATCTGCCTCAAGAGCCGCCTTGCCAACTATATAGGGTGTAGAAAAATTGGCACACATGTTACTGACCACTGTTACATCAATACATACTCGACTCCCAACTCTATCCCCATCAGATAAGATGTCTGCTGGGCGGAGTGCCTGGTACTTAGACCCTAAACAACAAACTTTAGCATTCTTCACAGGGTTAAAACCACCTGAGCGTAGTACCTGAACAACAGCTTCACTAACGATTTCATGACGGGCATGTCTGAAGTTAGAAAGGCCACTGCATAAGTATGCATGAAATCCCGATGCGGTAGCCATCTTTCCACAATTCTTACATATCCCCGCCTTAAATACAGGAATACATAACCTAATCTTGAGCATAGTAGTATATGAAATATTCGACATGACTTGATCAAGACCCTTATTCGGTATGGCTTGAAGCCACTGATATGCAAGTGACTCCGAGTTAGACAGTAATGTGATTAAATTCTGGTGTAAATCTGGATCACCCTTGTGTTCTAGACTGTATCTCTCCAACAATGCCCTCCTTTGCTCCGTATAAAACCATGATGCCAATTGATTTTGTTTATTTTTGTGTGGCGTGATGATTTGAAGTAGAGACGTAGAAGAGTTTTCTGATAATGAGTTATGAAACTCCTGAGAAAGTTGTAATACCATAGGGGACAGTTCAGCAGGTAGTGATGTAAATAAATTTTTCTGGGCTTCCATAGTTTGTATCTTAGAAGCTATGTATGCAAATTTGAGAAGGTGATCAGGTAAAGATATACCCAATCCTCCAGACGAAGTCGGTAGTGAAGAAAACAGGAATTGTAGCTCACCAAAGTATGGGCCGTCTGACACAATAATAGATCTTAATGCCAAAAATAAAGCTGACTGCATCTTAGCTGCTGGCTGACTTAAAGTGGTGGGATCATATAGTCTCCATATATAATTTAACTTTTTCATTCCACATGATAGACGTATAAGGAGTAATTTTATATGTACACTGTCTATCGTCATAATCAAAGATAGATTTGTAATGGCTTTGTCAACCCTTTTGACAGCAGATTCAGTAAAATAATTATCATTAAGCGATAGAGCACCTCCAAGTAATTCCGTTCCAGGGGATGAGCATACGTTGACATCCATAAAATGAGTCGTTGTTGATTGTAATAAACCATGTGGCTGAAAAACTAAAGTTTTGATCAGATTCAAATGAAGACCATAAGAGGGGCCCTCCGACTTGACAAAATCTAAGGCAGATCTAGCTGTGGCTGCATCTATTAAAGGACCAACTGTGACATCATCTAAATAAGCAGGTGTAGGGGTTCCTTTGAAGTTATCGTTGATCCGTAGTAATAATAACTGAAGAACTAAGCAGAATAAAAGTGGTCCCAGAGGGTCACCCTGTTGAACTCCTATGTATGAAAAAACTACATCTGCGCCAGTAAATAACAAGGCTGCACATCCATAAGTATACTGTACCCAATGAGAAATCTCTGGGAATAGCCTGAAGGTTTCCTGAAAGAAAAATTCCCTTCCGATCATATTAAAAGCATTCTCAAAATCCAACAGAAGAAAAATGGCATTTACATCTACAGAATCACCTCTGATCAAGCTATTGAGACCATGCAGGATCGTTTCAATAGCATTCGGTGCCCCGATTCCAAGTTGATAGGGAGCAAAATACTTAATGGCTTTAGCAGTGATCTTTTTGAGACAAATCTTGGAAGTTAAACGTCTTGTGATTTCTCCTACTGCGATGGGGCGGATGGTGAGATCTTTTTTTTTCAAAGCTATGAGCGAGGCACTAGCATAAAAGTCTGCTAACTCAAGTGGAGCTTTGCCTTGAACTAAATAATTGACATGAGTTAAGTATTCAGTGTCAAAGTTAGTTCCTAAGTATAGAGTTTCCATTAAGTGGGTGACTCTCAAACCTGACCTTCCACATGCTGTATCTTTCGGGAAAGAACGAAGAGCTTTACTGATATCCTCCATATTGACTTGTATCGATTCTACACCTGTTAGATCAATTGGTGCTGGGAGTTGGCCTAGAGGGTGCTTTTCTTGGAGTTTCGAAGTAGTGGCAGTCGATGGCTCAACAATTCCTTCTGAACTGAGCGCTTTGATGGCCTTGCTGTATTGCCCATGTTGAGTGACCAGCTTGACACATCTCTTCATGTTGCTTGCTGGGGATTGAGGATGTCGAAAATATTGGGCTATAGGACTCTTTAAAACAGACAAAATAAGTTCATCTCTCACATCACCACCTGATAGCCACTTATCCAATCTATCTTTAGTATATCTTGTTTGGACTTTTTTTCTTTTTTTGTTGCTGATATTTTTAGACTCTAATGAGGACATATTAGCCAATACAATTTTATGGAAAATCAGTAACTCAACGTGTGCTTCGATGTGAAGAATGTTGCTGTTGGAGTTTCGATATAAGGCTGATAATGCTGTTGCAATGTTTCTTCTTAGATTATTTGGAATTGTTTGTAAAGTTGTAATGTCCGACCGACTAAAAATCTTGAGAACTAATGACTTGTCTTTAACTACTGGCGCGGCAATGACACTTTCCGTCTGAACTGGTCTTATATCAGCAATATTGTCTCGATCTATTATTTCTTGTAGACGAGCTTTGTGTATGCCAGAATTCTTATGGTTATTATAATTTCTGTTCTGCATGGTTTTGTTGCAAATTTTACACGTATAGGGAGCGGTGGGTGATTCTACACTATGTATATGATCCATTAAGTGCTGGAACTGTCTATCTCCATTACTGCTGGCTGGAAGGCAATACAGTCCTTCCGTATTTTGAACAAGCATTTGTTCATTAGAATTTTGTTCTTGTAGGTTGCTTTTACTATATCTGCTGCTGCTGCTAGTACTAGAGCTATAGTAGAGGCTGGCAGGTCTTTTATCGCTGCTTGAGCAAGCTCCTTGAAATATCCCCTTAGGTATAGCTGTGCCATCCTGGTGATATCCTTCGTTTGAAAATTCTCTTTCTGTGCTTCCACTGACCATAACATGTTGGGTGTCAATAGCTTCTGAAATGAGGTTAAGTCCCCCTTCTTGATTAGTATCTGAAAGGATGTTTTCGAGATGACAGATATGCTTAAAGGTTTGATCCTCACCTTGGCTTCTATTATTTTCTTGATTGACGTTAAGGTGCATAGCTGAGCCGTGGTGTTGAGTTTTATTCCCAGGAACATACTGACTATTTCTTCTGCCACTTGTGGGACTTGTTTCTGTAGGAGAAATATGCACGGATCCTCTGCTGTCTGAATATCCTTTTTGATTTTCGCTAGATATTGAGCTCGAGACATCTGGGACGGGTGTAGTGTTTTCTTGGGCTGAGGTGCATCTGAACTTGGGTTCACTGCTGATTGAATGTCTTTCTCCAGTTTCTGTAAGTAGGAAGGTTGGGCGCTTCCTACTGTGGTCAAATGTTTCTGAGGTAAAACCTCCTTGACAGTCGATGTTTTGTTGGTCTCCTTCGACGAGACTGTCTTCCATGGAAGTTCCTTCTCCCCTATGGGTTCTTTTACAGTGATTGTTGGACGATTTTCTGTCACCTTCTGTGGCACTGCTACTCTTTCCTTCTCCGTAAAGCCACATTTCAGCTCTTTCATCTCCTTCTGCATTATTTGGAATGAATTCATAATCATCCTTGAAGATTCCTCCAAATTCTTCACTGTCTTTGATAAGTCCAAAATCATTTGATCTTTTTCGTCTAACAATCCGAATATCTCCGCGATCAATTCCCTCTGGTCGCTTAGTTTTCTTGTTATTTGTTCTTTGCTCATTTGGTTCTCCGTCAACTCCAAGAATTTGTCTTCCTCCATCCTCCTCTGAGTATCTCCTTTGCTGTTTAATTTGCGTTTCTTGACTTCCTCTTTTGATTATTCATGCACAATTAAACCCGGCGTGCAGCAAATTTCAGAAAAACACACAACTTGATTTTGATTCTTTTGATTAGTCCATCGACTTTGCTTTGTTGTTTTGTTGTAATTAATCAGTTCTAAACTAACTTGACCATCAAAATCGTTCCAATTTTAACAGTCAAGTTCTCACGAATTCATTTAGTTTGAGTTTTAACTGGCAAAGGGCAAGTTAGAAAGAAGCTAAAATCATAAAAAAAAGCAAAAAGTGCAAGTCAGTAAATTCAATCATCTGTTTAGTTAGAAACGAAGCTGCGGTGTTCGTCACACATCGCTCGAGCTGTTTGGATTTTGAATAGGTGAAAAGTTCTATCACCTATCAAAGATATTCAATCTAACAAACTCTGACTCTTCGAAAGTTGCATCTCTCAATAAAATTGAAATCTTATTTCATTTTTTGCAGATTTTGAGCAGCTGAGAGGATTTTCTAACTTTGGATTGCTACTGATTTTAACGCTACACTTCGTATCTGGCCAACACTCCATTTTTTTTAACTTACAGCAAACATAGTGAAGTGCTGGCAAAAATTT
>OFKW01000137.1_pt1 | contig 4891 bp, 2 predicted proteins | sample 1540671 | NCBI WGS metagenome assembly OFKW01 (sample SAMEA104347421, study PRJEB22522) | marine metagenome | biome: marine biome; feature: marine water body; material: sea ice | collected 2015-09-16T00:00:00Z | depth 0.1 m
GAACAATAGGGTACTCTCGTCGGGCTTGTGGGTAAGTTCACTAAGAGCCATGTTCCAGGTGTTGTGGAACCCTTCTAGGTTGTTGTCGATCATGACCAGTGATTGTAGATGGTTCATGTCGTATAAGACTTGGCCGCTGGTCCCTGATGAATAATAGCGGAACACTATGGCTAACAACACCCGTCCACGCACAATCCGATTCTGATTTAGCTCGGTGGTGGATTTCTGGGTTAGTTCGCGGCCTAGCTCTCCGTGGGAGATGTTGGTAAGAGCCGCGGCCAGCTTTCGGTCGAGTGAGATCCAACCCTTTCCTGGTTTGTCCAAGGAATCGGGTTCTGCGGCTTCGCACTTCCGAATCCAGTTGTAAGCACGGTCGTCTTGTCGACCCGCTGCGGACACGATGGTCTGGAGCGTGTGCGAGCGCCAAGCGCGCCACTGGGACCCTTGAGGGAAATTGAGAAGCTCGATCTTTTCTGCCTCTCGGACGCGGTCACGACCACGCTTGTTACGTACGTTAGAGCCGCCATCACTGTTGGCTTCGTCGTCTTCATCATCCTCATTATCATCACTCTCATCATCCGATGGTGGAGAGGGTGGTCGTTTCTTCGAGCTACGCCCCGTCGGAGGTTTCTTACCTTTATGGGGGTCGCGCCCATCGCCACCGCGTCCATTGCCCTGGTCTTTGCCCTGGCCATCATCATTCCCTTGAGGTGGTCCGCCTCGTTGGTTGGCCGCCCCAGCTTCCGCCGTGGACGCGCCTTGGTGTGGACCTTGGGAAGAAGCGGACTGTGAGGTAGTTTGTTGGGTCACTGTCGTTTGCGTCCTGGTCTGGGTGGCGGCTAAAGTAGTGACCACAGGTAGTGCGCCCGTCGAAGATAGGGCGTATGGATTTCCTGCATCAGTCCTTGACCTTTCCGCGGCACCTCGGCCATCGCCGTCATTAGACGAGAAGCTTGGTAGCATGGGATGACCCCGCGCACTTCTGGTCGGTTCTCGCTCAGGATTGGCGAGGTCGGCGTAGTGCATATTGTCAGGCATCGCTGACGTTTGACTGCCGTCATACCCTGTATGGGTGCATGTGGTGGGGATACCAGAGGTAATCTTTTGCCCACCCCCTCGTTGTACTCAGTAGTACGAGGATGTGCCGTTGCCATAGCAACATCCGACTCTGGGTTGTCGCTTCCGGAACAAGCACTGTTCATGGAGCCGCGGTCGCTTCGATTCACAGTCCAATGGCGCAAGCGGGCATTGAGTTCACGAGCCTCGCTCTCACGCTGTATGTTGAGCCTAGCAGCGGCTTCGTCTTTCGATCGGAGTTCATATTCCAGCTGCTGGATTCGAGCGGCTAGACCCGCTTGATTCTCGTAGGCTACGCGTTCACGCTCGTCGAGGTAGCGTTGGGCCCATTCGGCCTTGGCACGCTCGTCTTGGGAGCGTTCGTCGATAATCATGGCATGATCGTGAGCCTGTTCTGTTAGGGCATCACTAGCCTGCCGCACCAACTCGCTCATACGGAAGGCGTGGACTTGTTCAGCGTTACCGACTAGTTCGTTTATCACGCCCGAGTGGCGTTCTTCGGCCATGTGGACCGTGGTGTCCACTGCCGATTGGATATTATGTTGGATCATCTGGGTATTCTGAACGATATTCCCATAGTTGCATCCTTCATGATTGTTGTTCACTGTGTGATTTAGGATGTAGGTGGACTTAGTCGCATCGTAATTTGCCATAGGCGACCCTCCTGCTCCTACTCCGCTCATCGGTTGATCAACATCAAAGTGTTGTGTAGATGAGGAGGTTTCAACTTGAGTGATTGTAGACCTCGGTAGTTGTGCTAGGTCGTTGGTAGTGTAGTGAGTACTCCCAGCTTCCGCCGTGGAGGTACTCCGTTGGGGAGACACACGGGGGTAAGCAACGTCTTGGGAGAACACGTCATCTTGCGTGGTGTTCCCTACGTTTCGACGAACACTTTCGTCGATGGGTAGAATCCGCGTAAATGCAGACCTTGTTCCTTCACTAGAACTGGTGGGACTTACTGGTTGCCCAAACGCTTGACTGACTTGAACCTGTTGATTAGGTTCGTCATGATCGAAATCGCTGAGAACGTCGGCGTTGCGGCGTGCATTCGAATCCGAAGATGCGTCATCGCCGAGTTCGGCGGCGGCTTCTACTTCTGCAAGTCTTGCTGCAGCCAGCGCGACCCTCGCCGCCGCTATCTTGGCAGTGGCGAGTTTAGCACGGCGTAGTTTTGTCGAGCTAGAGATAGTTCCAGAGATAGAGCTTTCTGAACTGCTCTGCCTCTGTCCATGTATGTTCATGGTTGGCACTGCGCTGGTAACAGCGGCAAGTGCTGGAAGATTGTAGTTGCCTCGGAACACAGGGCAGCTTCCGCCGTCCCCCACCACTGTGGTAGGCATAGGCTTAGCCCTTTTCATCGGTCCTTGGACCGCCGTTAAGGAGCCAGACGACGCGCTGATATCCGCCGAGGATATGTCTCTTTCAGACGTGGGTACCGAGTAGCCAGTAGCCATGTCGGTTATGTAAGTCGGCTGCGGATCCGCCTTTCGGATACGGCTGATAACCTGTAGAACTGTTGAAGCTCTGTAACTCTCACCACGGGTTCCCGTGGGGGACCTTCTGCGTGAATAACAGGAAGATCTTTAAGTAATAGGTAAGGTACTCTCTGCAGCCGATGAGAGAGTGGGGGAAGGGGTAACTACGCCTTCTTTTGTTCAGTAGTTGGCCGTCGTAGAGGGCACGTGGACAGTAGTCCAGCAAGGGTCCGTCGGAGAGGGCGAGGAGGCGAAGCGTAGGGAGGTATGGGCACGGATGGGGCCCCTACACACACGACTACGCAAGCAATCCCGTTTAGTCCGTCTTGTTTCGCATAACTCGAGCAAAACAGCTGCGAGCCAGGCATAAGGTCTCACAACTGCAAATGTTATCTTACAAGTACTAATGAGCGCACGTTTGGCGTCTATGCTTATAGCTGTTTGATAGGCATCATAAAGCGTTGCAAAACACTGCAAACTGGGCCTACTCAATCACACCCCCCTCGCACAAAGCGCGGTCGAGACGTAGTAATATCCGTCGGACCTGTTGTAGGGAAGAAATGAGAGGTCTGACCTGTTGTAGGGAAGAAATGAGGGTTTTTTTTCATCATATCCCAAGTCACGCAATACGATCCTCGCAATAATAGTTACCACCTATAAGCGTAACTGCCGTCTACCCAATACAAGTGCTCTGGCGCTGGCGGATCGTGATTTTCACAGTCAGCACGGTACCCAGCATCGCGTTGGTAACGGTCGGCGTGGTTAGCGTAATGTTGGTTATTGCTATCCATCCTCTTCGTGGCGCCTTTGTTGAATTTGCGTATATCCACGTTCTTGAGGTGGGAACAAGCGCCGCGTATCGTCGGATCTCCGTGCACTGGGAGATGTTGCACTCTGGGTGCGCGAGGTGCGGCTGTTCGGCGCGTCGGTTGCCCCACCCCAGCTTCCGCCGTGGGTGGTCTGTAGGGTGGGGCTGCCCCAGCTTCCGCCGTGGGCGGTGCTTGGGGAGGAGACGCCGATCGCTGCCTTTTGGAATTGCCGTGGCAGCGATATTCTTTGATTCCACCCTGCATGTTCACTGCGAGAGGGTGAATCGAACTCGCGGGATCCTTATCGATTAAGTCCTGCAAGCTTTTGAAGCTCAGGCCGTAGACTCGCCATAACTCGTCAACGCGCGCAAATAACGCGGGGATGTAGGTGATGTGGTCTTGGACGGCGTGAGTAGTAAGAGGTACCTTACATTGGTTTAGGCACCACTGTGTGCCGAACACATACGAAGTGTGGCAGTAGGTGCACACGCAGCTCTTATTATAACAAAGGCCAAGAGCTCGGGCACTGGGCCGCTTGTAGAGCGTGTGTTGTGGCCAGGCGAAGTACCTGGCCGAGATGATGTAGGCGATGGCAATCGGGTGAGGGCACAACACGACGTTGGCGTTGCTTCTGTATAGCGTAACGTTGTCGCGAAGCATAGCGGGGCCGTCGAGCTCGATGCGAATGTTGGTCACTCGCTTCTTGAATTCGTCGGGAATGGCGCCAGTAGTGGAAGCGCGATGGCGAGACATAAACACGTGGTTACGAGCACTGGTGCGCCCCCCTGGAATGATGTGGCCGCTTTCCAAAATGGAGTAGAGCAACTTGTCACTCGTGTAGTGGAAGAGTAGCGGACCCGTTTTGGCCGTAGTAGCCGTGTATTTGGAATGTATGGCGTCATCAGACAGCCCTTCCTTAGGGGTTCGGCTGTGACCCTGCACGCAGCGGGCGAGAACGTCACGGGCGCGTGGGGGCCAGCCACCCTTAATGCAAGTGCCTTCGAAACGGCCGATGTCTTCGGCGCAGATAACTTGCATTATCTCCATTTGTGTTGGCGTCCGATAAAGGTTGCCGCTGAGCGGAAGGACGTGGGAGAGATCCTCGAGGAAGCAGAATCCCGATGGATGCAATGGGAGCCTTTTGCAGTGACGCATGGCCTTGCTGATGGCGAGGGAAATTGCTTTTCGCCATCTGCGGTCCATCTTTTCCCTTCAGCACGAAGCTGATCGCACGTCGTCTTGTGTAGCTTGGCCCAGGGATTGCCATTGCTGGGCAACGCAAGCTCGACGAGAGTACGTGGGTGGATGTAGTCGGCACGGTTCCAAGGGTCCGTGTTACGCGGTTGCCAAGGCCGCCCGCCTAAAGAGACGGCGGGGGCTGCAGGTGCTGCAGCCTCAGACACGACTTTCCGATACCAATTATTTATGGTATTTGACGCGAACACGATGTCCCCGGCTTCCGCCGTGGGTACATCTTTAGCCGCGTTGTCGACTGCGTCAGGAATGCTGAGGATCGCAGCGATTTCGGCC
>OFKW01000138.1_pt1 | contig 4889 bp, 2 predicted proteins | sample 1540671 | NCBI WGS metagenome assembly OFKW01 (sample SAMEA104347421, study PRJEB22522) | marine metagenome | biome: marine biome; feature: marine water body; material: sea ice | collected 2015-09-16T00:00:00Z | depth 0.1 m
AAGTTACAGAGAGCTAAGAGCTTGAATAACTTATAACAAAGACTATCTATTGAATCTTCTCAAGATGAGATCTTCAAGCAAAATGCTATATTAGTTCATGAGCGCGATGAGCGCGGTGATGACGTAAGAGTATAGCAAAGAGCGTAAGTACATCATAAGCACGTACGAACGGTCACACTACCCTTTCCCACCTTTTCAAAAAAAACATTAAACTAAATATAAAAATTAAGAATACATTAAAGAAAATAGTCTAAGAAAAATAAGCTATGAAAGATACGATTGATTATGTTGGATTTCCCACCAACTAAAACTGCGGCTTGACGCGCTACTAAAACTGTAAAAATACAGAAAAAAGGCAGTGATCTTGTAAAGATACCAATCTAACACTGCATAGAAAGTATAACTTGAATTACATATATGACAAAGTTACTTTTTAAGAAAAGATTTTAAGAAAAGTCTAAAGGTTTAGAACTTTTTAGGAATATGATTAGCCATTCCATGAGATTTCAGATAATCATGACACAAGGTTGTATCACGAACCTCCGAGTAGGGTTCCCAGGAATTATAGGTTTCATCATAACGTGTCCATTTAATGAGAAAAAAGAGTTGAGTCTTTTTAGATTTCTTATTTCCTTTATGAGAAAGGATTGCTTCGATAAAGAATTCAAGGTAATCTCTTCGAGCAATATCAACAGGGTCAGTATGAGTAGGATCAAAGTGAAATGGTTTCATTTGAGTCACATGAAAATATTTTGGTTCCTTAGTTTTGATCAAATCAAATAATAAGTATGTATTTTTACTTCCAGAAAGAACCCTCATAGGGCCTTTCCATACAGTATGAAGACGCGTAGGTGGTCCTGCGTTCCATTTAACAAGAACATATGAATTAGGAGCGTAGTCCGTTCGTTTTGCAGAAAAGGTACTGATGTGTAAGTCATCAGCATTCTGTATGTTTTGTTTAGCAATGTCTATAAGAGACTGTTGTAAAGAAAGAAGTTTACTCATATAAGGAGTTAGTACTTGAGTACCTTCTAATACTTCTTTAGGAGGAACAAAGAGTCCTCTGTCAAGATCAATAGCATTACCAAATAAAATTTGGGACGAAGATAATTTTGTACGGTCGGAGACCGAAGAGTTAATGATTCGTTGAACCATAGGTAAAGATAAACGATAGTCGTCTATTGTGTTTTTATCAAAAGTGAAAGATCTTAAATGTCTATTAACCTCTTTGTTCATTCTTTCGACAAGAGAGTTCTCTTCTTTAGAATAAGCAAGGGTCAGACAATGTTCAGTACCTATAAGAAGTAAGAACTCTCTGATAAGATCATTGACAAAATGAGATCCACGATCAGATCGAATTTGGGTCGGAGCCCCAAAACGACCGAAGTGTTGAAGTAAAGAGATGGCGGTACATTCACCGGAAGCAGCATCAACCGCAAACAGTTCAACCCACCGAGAGAAGCAATCAATTAAAACCAAAACGTACCCACCATCGGGATAAGGTCCCACAAAATCAATGTTAATACATTCCATAGGAGTGTAACTTGAAGTAGTAAAAGGATGAGTATGAATTTGAGGTTTCATTTGACTTATCTTTTGGCATAAAGGACATTCCTTTACGAACTTTTTCACATGCTGGAGCATGTAAGGCCAAGTTGGAAAAGATTTGGCAAGTTTCTTCATGGTTCTTTGAACACCATGATGACCAGATAAAGTGTTGTGAACTTGGCTTATAAGAATGCGCTTGTCAGTAGGGATTTGGTAATCCCTTAAGATAGCACTAAGGAAGACTTCTTCAGGTTGATATTCCTTAGGAAATTCTTGCATTCTATTTATACACAGGCGTGATAACCAGTCAGCAACTAAGTTTTTAATACCAGCAATGTGCTCGATTGTAAAATCAAGTTCTTGCATAGCCATATACCACCGGATAATCATTGGATTAGAATCCTCGGCAATGAAAAGAAGGTTTTTATGATCGGTACGTAAAATAAATTTCATGTCCCGAATCAAAGAATCGAATTCCTTACAACTTCGAAAGATGCCGTAGGCTTCTTTCTGTATTGTAGACCATCTCAGTTGAGATTCTGAAAAAGAGCGACTAACAAAAGCGATAGGTCGTTCAACCTCATCAACAATTTGAAATAAGTAACCGCCCATACCGTAAGCAGACGCGTCCGTATGCAAATACAAAGGGATATCTGGATCCACAAAGTACATGGTAGGGCATTCACTAATAAGACGTTGAAGTTCTCTGAAAGAAGCTTCGAGATCAGGCGTCCACTTAAGAAGTGTAGCCCGATTATAGTTAGACAACATTCCATGTAACGGATGAGCAATGGTTGCATGGTTCCGTACATGAGGCCGAAAATAGTTGGCCAAGCCCAAGAAAGACTTAAGTTGCTTAGCGTATACTGGAAGTGGAAAATTAAAGACCTGGGAGATCTTCTTTTCACTCATAGATATACCCTCTTTAGAAAGAACCCGGCCACAAAATTCGACCTTAGGGGTGCCGAATTTGCATTTACCCGGTTTAAGAAAAAGATTATGTTTCTCGAAACGTAAAAAGACAGTTTCTAAGCGAGAAATAAAAGTGTCAGTATCCTGTGCATGCACAATGCAATCATCAAGATATATTTCACAGATGAAATAGACGAGACCAACTAGAACTACCGCCGCCATCATCTCTTGGAAGTATGACGGGGCTCTCTTAGGACCGAAAGGTAACCTAAGATAATGAAAGACTCCACAAAATGCTATAAAAGCAGTGAAGATTCTAGCGGATAAAGATAAGGGGGCTTGATGGTAACCGGAGGTTAAATCCATTACACCAAAGATAGAGCTCTTGTGTGTTCCTAAACGAACAAACATTTGCTTAATGTTAAGAATAGGCCAGGAGGCAGATTCAGTACAATCATTTAACTTTCTATAGTCAATGACACACCGCCAGCCATTAGGAGGCTTGGGAGTTAAAAGAACTTGTGAGTAGTAGGAAGCGGGGCTCCTCTCAATAATTCCATCAGATAACAGTTGATCAATCTGCTTAAGAATCTCTGCTTGTTTTGCAGGACTTTGAACACGTGGAGGTCCACGGTTCTTAGGATTATTCCATTTGTTAGTATCTACTATGAGATCAAATGGAGGAATTCTAGCGGGTTCACTTGAAAGTGTATTGCTAAAAATATGATGAAACTTAGTTATTAAGGCAACAAGCTTTGACTGCAGATCAAAGTCACCCTCTATCAAGATTTCTTGAAGTAAAGGATGGGTATCAGGGGAAAGATTGTTCTTTTTAGAAAGAGCAATTCCCTCAACCGGTAAAAACGGGGAAAAAGATTCCGTTTTCTCGTAGTCAATATCGTCATCATTATAAGTTTGAGACATAAACAGTTGTTCCACCTGCTTAACTAACGCGCCGACAAGCATATGTGTTTGGGTTGGTGCCCGGGAGCCGGGAGAGGTATCACCGGATGTAGCATCTTGGCCGTTCCCCTGCCCTCCTACTGGGTTTGGGTTCTCGAGACGGTTACGATCTATCTCTTCCACATTTTGGTATGATTGGGGTGTCGGTAGCCACTCCGAGCCAATCTGACACCCACACACCTTGTCTTTGCATCCAACACAAGTTTCCTCATGCTGTGCTTGTCTCCTGTTGTCCTTACCACCACTTACAAGCCCGTATACGTGCTTGGGTCGGGGCAAGCAAGGATGAGTAGTCCGCTGCATGCAAGATAACAAGTCATCCTTAAAGAAGTGACTTGGAAGCATGAGCGCTAAATTATATTCCTTAATAGATTCCCTCCCAATGATAAGATCAAATGGGGTACTCGGAAGGATCCGAAATGGAGCAGAAAAAGAAAAAGGTTCTTCATTTTCAAGGGAAAATTTAATTAATAAATTATAGGTTTTAGCAGGTATTAAAACACATTCACTATCTAAACCACTACAAATAGGCAACCTAGGCCCATCAACAGAAACAGAGTAGTCTTCACCTTCCTGAAGGATATTAAAACTTTGTGTACTAATAAAGTTCCCGGCTAAAGAGCCACTATCCAACAAGGCATCCACGTTTAAACCGTTGGTTATCCCAGAGCTACTTCTTCCCTTTCCCTGTATATAATCGAATATCTTACACGGAACGAGATCGTCAGTTGGTACATCAGAAATCGAAGATAGAAAAGTAGAATATGGTTTAAAACTTTTAGAAGTGGACGTAGGGGATACTTCGAAGTACAGATCCCCTTTCCAAGATGATATATCAAGTACATCACCTTGATTCGAATTATTATTCTTAGAAGAACAAGAAGCTGGACCATAGTAGGATCCAAAACTAGAAGCTCCAGCACTCTTGGGTTGCTGAGGACATTTAAATCCAGCAGGGACATTCTTAACCTCAGAACCATCTGAATATTTCAAATGGCTGAGATAAGAATAGTCAAAGCCTGCCTTAAGCTTCTTACCCATTTCACTATCAAGAAATGAAATATTAGCATCCCTATTTACTTCCTTATGGAAAGAAAGAAAAGGGCAAGCGTCAGGATGAACTTAGAATTGGCATTCTAGTATGAAGGAGAAGAAGATTGGTTATAGCCTTCCCATCAGAGTAATCCGATGATTAAGATAAGCATACCCAAGTTCAAATAAAACGTTACGATCGTTACGATGAAAGAATATAATGACATCAACATCTAGCGAAATGTCATATGACATTCGTCTGACAGAGTCTTTAATGCATATCACATTAACACCTTCAAAATTAAAACAGGAGAAGTATACTCCCAAAATATCAAACTGTAACAAAGCCACAAATTTGAATTTATGTCTAATAACAGCATAAACATCTGTCTCTTAGACACACCTGACGCTGCCGCCGAATAGAGAGGTTTATG
>OFKW01000140.1_pt1 | contig 4869 bp, 2 predicted proteins | sample 1540671 | NCBI WGS metagenome assembly OFKW01 (sample SAMEA104347421, study PRJEB22522) | marine metagenome | biome: marine biome; feature: marine water body; material: sea ice | collected 2015-09-16T00:00:00Z | depth 0.1 m
GCTGCTTGTGGGCTGGCGCTGGGGATTCGCGTCGGCGCCAGCGATTCAGTGGAAAACGGCCACGGTGGAGCGTGGTGATGTGGAAGAGCTGGTCACCGCGCTGGGTACCCTGGAACCGGGGGATTATGTGGACGTGGGGGCGCAGGTCTCCGGCCAGCTGACGCAGCTGCACGTGGATGTGGGTGACAGCGTTGAGCAGGGCCAGTTGCTGGCGGAAATTGATGCGTCGGTACAGCAGACACAGGTCGATGCAGGGTTGGCGGAGCTGGAAGCCCTGCGTGCCCAGCGGGAACAGCAGCAGGCGGAGCTGGAGCTGGCCGAGTTGCAGTATCAGCGTCAGCAGCGGCTGCGAGAGGCCAATGCCACCAGTGATGATGCCTTCCAGAGTGCCCGTTCAACGCTGGCCATTACCCGTGCCCAGATCAAGGTACTGAAAGCCCAGATCCGCCAGAAGCAGGCCAGCGTGGAAGGCGACCAGGCCAACCTGGGGTACGCAAAAATCTATGCGCCACGCAGTGGAACCGTGGTTAGCCTGGAGGCCCGTGAAGGGCAGACTCTTAACGCCAACCAAACCACCCCCACGCTGATGCGTATCGCAGATCTGACCACCATGACCATTTCCACTCAGGTGTCCGAGGCCGATGTGGATAGCCTCTCTGCGGGGATGCCGGTGTACTTCAATACCCTGGGCAATGGTGATGTGCGTTATGACAGTACCCTGCGCCAGGTGCTGCCCACCCCGGAAGTGGTCAACAACGTGGTGCTGTACACCGCTGAATTCGATATCGATAACCCGCAAGGCCGACTGATGTCCGGCATGACCGCCCAGGTGTTCTTCGTGGTGGATTCGGCCAGGGATGTTCTGCATGTGCCCGTGGCCGCAGTGAAGCGTGGCGGTCGCGGTCAATGGCAGGTGCAAAGACTGGGCCGCGAAGGCAAGCCACAAAACCAGCCGGTAACAGCAGGCATCAGCAATCGGGTACGCACGGTGATTCAAGATGGCCTGCAGGAAGGTGACACCGTGGTGTAGGGGCAGGCGCTGGCCAGCCCGGCAGGTGAGGCCGAAAAAGGCGGGCGCCGTCGCGGTGGGCTATTCTGATGGCGTTGATCGAACTGACGGGCATCCGCAAGCGCTACCCGGCTGGTGAGCAGGATGTGGAGGTGTTGCACGGCATTGATCTGTCCATCGAGGCCGGGGAATTCGTTGCCATCATGGGCAGCTCCGGCTCCGGTAAATCTACCCTGATGCACATTCTGGGTTGCCTGGATCAACCCAGCGACGGTGCTTACCACTTTGCCGGGCGGGCGGTGACCGACATGGACCACGAGCAACTGGCCTGGTTGCGCCGGGAGATGTTCGGTTTCGTGTTTCAGAGCTATCACCTGATAGGCACTGCCAGTGCATGGGAAAATGTGGCCTTGCCGGCCATTTATGCGGGGCTGCCCCGGGATGATCGCAAGCAACGGGCGCAGGCCCTGCTCAGTGATCTGGGGCTGCACGACAAACTGGAAAACCGCCCCAACCAATTATCCGGTGGCCAGCAACAGCGGGTATCCATTGCCCGTGCCTTGATGAACGGCGGCAAGGTGATTCTCGCCGATGAACCCACCGGTGCACTGGACAGCGTTAGCGGTGACGCGGTGATGGGCCAGCTCAAGACGCTTGCGGAACAGGGCCACACGGTGATCGTGATTACCCACGATGCTGCGGTGGCTGAGCACGCCGACCGGGTAGTGGAAATCCGCGACGGTAACGTGATTGATGATCGCCGTCGCCGCCCGCACCGTGTGGAGGCGGCCCATGCGGTGCCGGAACCGCCGCAGGAAAGCCGCTTTCCGGATATCGGTGAAGTGCTGGAATCGGTGGTAATGGCGTTGCGCTCATTGCACGCCAACTGGCTGCGCACTTTGCTTACCTTGCTTGGCATCGTGATTGGCGTGGGCTCGGTGGTGGTGATGCTGGCCATTGGTCAGGGCGCCAAGGAAGACGTGGTGGCGCGCATTGGCGAGCGCGGCGTGAACCTGCTGGTGATCCGGCCGGACCGGGGCCAACAGCGTGTTGCTGACGGGGTGATCGCCACCCTGGTGCCGGAGGATGCCGAAGCCCTGAAAGCCCTGCCCAATATTCGCGTTGCCGTGCCGGAAATTTCCGGCAGCGTGACGGCCCGGGCCAACGGCAAGGACATTTCTACCAGCGTGCAGGCAGTGAGTGCCGATTACCCCAGCTTGCGCGACTGGCAGCCGGTGCAAGGGGTGTATTTCAACAGCAGTGATGAAGCCAGCTACGCGCCGGTGGCGGTGATTGGGCAGACAGTGAAAGACAACCTGTTCCCGGACAGTGATCCTTTGGGCCAGTTTCTGTTGCTCAACAGTATTCCCTTTCAGGTAATCGGTGTGATGAGCAGCCAGGGGGCGACCGACTGGGGAGACGATCAGGATGATGTGGTGTTCGTGCCTTTGTCGACGGGCACCCTGCGCCTGTTCGGCCAGAATTATCTGCGTTCCATCACTCTGGCAGTGGACGATGTTGCCACCATCGATGAGACCGAAACTGCGGCGGTTAACCTGTTGACCCAGCGTCATGGCAAGGAAGATGTGCGGGTTTTCAATATGGCCTCACTACTGGATATGGTGTCGGAAACCCAGAACACCCTGACGTTGCTGCTGGGCTCCATCGCCGCGATTTCATTATTGGTGGGGGGTATTGGGGTGATGAATATCATGCTGGTGAGTGTCACCGAGCGCATTCACGAAATTGGTATCCGCATGGCCACCGGCGCTCGTCAGCGCAATATCCTGCAGCAGTTTCTTACCGAAGCGGTGGTGGTGTCTGCGCTGGGTGGGGTGATCGGTGTGGTGATTGGGGTACTGGTGGGCTGGCTGCTGGAGGCTTTCGGCATGGCCATTGTGTTCTCGGTGCCGGTGATGGTGGCCGCGTTTGTTTGTGCCGCCGGCATCGGCCTGTTGTTTGGCTTTGCCCCCGCGTTGAAGGCCGCGCGTCTGAATCCTGTGGAGGCACTCAGTAATGACTAGGGAACCTCTGAATAACTCCTTGCGTACTCAGTCTTTCAGGCTGGTTCGCAATCTAGGCGCGCTTTTGAAGGTGTATGTCCATCCATCGAAAAAGTGCAACAACGAGTGCGAGCCAGCCAGGAAGACCCGAAGGGCGTGGCCTGAAGCGCACATCTGCTGCGCCTTGCCTTTCGGAAAGGGAGCCACCCTGACCATCAAGGCAAGACACAACAGCTGCACGCTTCAGGCTACGCTGAGCATGCAAGGAGTTTTTCAGAGGTTCCCTAGATTAAAGCTGGCCCAGCACCGTCTCCGCGCTGCTCTTGTCCACGCCTTTGGCGTCCACACCGATATACTCCACCACGCCATCGTTGGCGATCAGGGCGAAACGCTTGCTGCGAATGCCCATGCCGCCACCGGTGGCGTCAAGTTCCAGCCCCAGGGCCTTGGCAAACTCGGCATTGCCGTCTGCCAGCATGGTCAGGCGCTCGGCGTTCTGGTCTTTCTGCCAGGCATCCAGCACAAAAGCGTCGTTAACAGCCATGCAGGCAATCGCATCGACCTTGTCCAGCAGGGCGTCAGCATTGACCACGAAGCCGGGCATATGGGTGTTGGAACAGCCGGGAGTGAAAGCGCCGGGCACGGCAAACAACACCACTTTGCGGCCTTTGAAAAAATCGCCGGTGTTCAGGTCTTCGGGGCCGTTATCACCGTTGGTTTTCAGGGTGATGGAGGGAAGGGTATCGCCAACTGCAATGCTCATGATTCGCGTCCTTGGCTTGAGAATGGACACTCACTGTAGCAAAGAGACACGGATAAAAAAGGGTCTTTACGGATTAGCGTGGATAACACGCTTCTCGTCATCTGCCTGGGTTATCCCGGCATCGCTTTTGAGCGGTATTTTGAGGAACGGTCAGGCCATCATTGATGGCAATCATCGGGTAATGCACTTTGCACAGAGAGTATGGCGGCCAGGGTTTCCAGGTTTTGAACGCAAGCGTCCTTCGTCGGGCATCCGGCGTCCAGCGGCTGCCAAATCGGGATAATGAGACAAACTCTGAAGCCGAATAGGCACTCAATTCCGCGATGAACTATCAACAAGGGTGTTTCCGTACAGGTAGGCAAAGCAGCGCCCACAGGGGCCTGCGAATGTAGCTTGTCCGCTGGCGTTGAATGCGAAACAGGTTCAGGGTAAGTGTCTGTTGAATCAGGCGAAAGGAGAAAGCTGTGGGACAAACAATAGTCATTACCGGAGCGAATCGCGGGATTGGCCTTGCCATGGTGCAGGCGTGGTGTGCCAGAGGGGATACCGTGCTGGCCACTTGCCGCCAGCCCTCGGCTGCGCTGCTGGAAAGCGGCGCAAAGGTGATTGATGGTGTGGATGTGGGCTCGGCGGACGGAGTGATGAACCTGCAGAATGCGCTGGACGATCGCCGTGTGGATATGCTCTATAACAACGCCGGGATCATGAGCAGTGAAACGGTGGATGGCATGAACTTTGACTCGATTCGCGACCAGTTCGAGGTCAATACGCTGGGGCCGCTGCGGGTCACCATGGCTTTGCTGGACAACCTGCATGCGGGTAGCAAGGTGGGGCTTATGACTTCACGCATGGGATCCATTACCGACAATACCTCCGGGGCCAGGTACGGCTACCGGGCCAGCAAGGCCGCGCAGAATCAGTTCTTGCGCACTTTCGCCGTGGAGACCCGGCGGCGCGCCAAGAACCTGATCGTGCTGGCGTTGCATCCGGGCACCGTGGAAACCGGTTTGTCGGCCCCTTTCCGAAGTAACGTGCCCGCCGGGAAGCTGTTCAGCGCCGATTTCGCCGCCCAGTGCCTGCTAACGAAGATCGAC
>OFKW01000142.1_pt1 | contig 4799 bp, 4 predicted proteins | sample 1540671 | NCBI WGS metagenome assembly OFKW01 (sample SAMEA104347421, study PRJEB22522) | marine metagenome | biome: marine biome; feature: marine water body; material: sea ice | collected 2015-09-16T00:00:00Z | depth 0.1 m
CGGGCCGAAAGCGGGGCACGAGACGTGGTATAGCCGAGCTGGGGCGAGGACGCGCGCAGCTAGGCCTGGGTCTGCGCGGAATTGGCATTGGCTTGGCGCGCGGCGGCCTGGGCAGCGTCGAATTCCTGACCGCTGATGGCATTCTCGGCAACCAGCGGGCGATAGCGTGCGACAACTGCATGTGCATTTGCCGCAGTGGCCTTGGCGCGGTCGAGGCTGGCCTGCGTCTGCGCATAGCTGGCGCGCAGTTCCGCCGGATCGATGCGGAACAGTGCCTGCCCCTGTCCGACATCGGTGCCCTCTTCATAGACCCGCTGCTGGACGATCCCGGTGACGCGTGCGCGGACTTCCGCGACCCGGACCGGCTCGACGCGTCCGGGCAGTTCGAGAATGTTGTCGAGATCGGTTTCGCCGACCGTGATCGTCCGGACCGGGATGGCCTGGCCCTCTGGCGCCGTATCGGGTGACGAGCAGGCGGCGGCTACGAGACCGAGCAGAAGCAGGAGCAGAGTGCGAAGATGCGTCATGGGGATTCCTTGCGAGGTGCGACTCACCCTGCGACCGGTGGTGCGATTAGCGCCGCGTTTTGACAATTTCGATACACTTGTAAATTGACATTTTTGCATCAGATGTCCAGTTAACCTGCATGGAAGAGAGAGCATGCAGGATCGCCGCGGCGGGCTATGGGGTCATCAGCCAGTACGGCATCAGACGCGCCACAATGAACGATGTCGCTACGGCAGCGGGAGTTTCGCGCCAGACCATATACAATGTCTTCCCGAATCGCGAGGCGCTGCTGCTCGGCGTCGCGCGGTATCATTTCGAATCGAAGTGGAGGGCGATACGCGAGTTCTGCGCCACGACCCCTGACCGGCGCAAACGGTTCGAGGCATTGCTCGACAATCTGGTCATCGAGCCTTGGGAATCGATGCAGTCGATGCCGCATGCCGACGAGCTCGAGCTCGAACTGGCCACCACGATCAAGCAGGAACTCGTCGAGGTTCACCTCGAGGCACAGCGCAATCTTTGTGAATTCCTGCTCGAATATCAGGAGGCGCTCGAACGCCGGCACATTACCGCCAAGGGGCTTGGCGAAATGCTCCACCATTCGATCGTCGGCCTGAAAATGAGCACCACGACGCGCGAACAGATCGAATCCGTCGCCGCCACCATGCTGGCCTGCTTGCTGGCGCTTACCGATCCGGATGGCGCGTAAAGCGGATATTGGCCTGTGTTCCGGGACGCATCCGGACACGCCGAAAGCGGCTAGTGATCAGCTCAAATCGCGCGCGGCCGCGTGCCGTTCCGCCACAGGGACGCAAGCGGATCCTCGATCTGGATGCTACAATAGAAGTTGGTCGGGGAGAGAGGATTCGAACCTCCGGCCCCTGCCTCCCGAAGACAGTGCTCTACCAGGCTGAGCTACTCCCCGACCGGATCGGCCCGCGGCTTTGTGAAGCCTTGGGTGCGAAGCAAGGCGCGCCCTATAGGTGGGGATTGCGGCACACGCAAGCAGGCAATTCGGGCAAATCGGGCCTAGGAAGAATCTCCGCAGCAAAACGAGCATCCCGTGTCCGAATCGCACCCTGAACAGCCCTATCTCGAACTCATGCGCCGCATCTGGTCGGAGGGTGACGAACGGATGGACCGGACCGGCGTCGGAACGCGGTCGGTCTTCGGCGCGATGCTGCGGTTCGACCTCGCCGACGGCGCGATGCCGCTGGTGACGACCAAACGGGTTTACTGGAAGACCGCGACGCGCGAATTGTTGTGGTTCCTTACCGGCAACACCAACATCCGCCCGCTCGTGCTCCAAGGCGTCAAGATATGGAACGAATGGCCGCATGCGCGCTATGTGAAGGAAACGGGCGAGGCGATCGCGCTGGAGCAATTCGTACAGCGGATCGCGGGGGACGAAACCTTCGCCGCGCGCTGGGGCGACCTCGGCCCGGTCTACGGCAAGCAATGGGTTGATTGGCCGACCTACGAAGCGCAGGGCGATGGCAGCTACCGGTCGGGGCCGGGGATCAACCAGGTCGCGCAGGTGGTCGAATCGCTGCGCAGCAATCCGGGTAGCCGGCGGCATATCATCGAGGGCTGGAACGTCGCCGAACTCGATGCGATGGCGCTGCCGCCGTGTCACAAGACCTACCAATTCCATGTCGCGGGGGACCGCCTCAACTGCTTGCTCTACCAGCGCAGCTGCGATGTCGCGCTGGGGCTGCCGTTCAACCTGTGGTCGGCAGCGTTGCTGACGCGGATGATCGCGCAGCAGGTCGGCCTCGAGCCCGGCGAGCTCGTCTGGACGGGCGGGGACACGCACCTCTATCTCAACCACGAAGCACTGATAGACGAGCAGCTGTCGCGGGAACCGCAGGGTCGCCCGCGCCTTGAGATAGTGCGGCGTCCGCCTTCCATCTTCGACTACGCGATCGAGGATTTCGTGGTTCACGATTACACGCCGCATGCGCCGATCAAGGCGCCCGTCGCGGTGTGATTCGGCCCCTGACTTGACCGTTTCCCATCCGTGAAATAAAATAACGCCTAAGCGTAAGATTGCGTCTGGGAGACGATTCTATGGCCGACAGGCCCAAGGGTAGTGCAGAAGGCGAGAACCGTCCGGCTCTCTCGCTGCATGTGCCCGAACCCAAGTTCCGGCCGGGCGACACGGTCGATTTCTCGCACATCGACGTGCCCGAGGCCGGCAGCATGGCGCGGCCCGACGAGGCCTGTGACCCTGCGGAGATGCGCGATCTGGCTTATGGGCTGGTCCGCGTGCTGGGCGATGACGACAAGGCACACGGGCCGTGGGATCCCAAGCTCGACGCGGACACGCTGCGCGCCATGCTCGGCCACATGGCGATGACGCGCGCGTTCGACGAACGCATGTTTCGCGGCCAGCGGCAGGGCAAGACCAGCTTCTATATGAAGTGCACCGGCGAGGAGGCGACCAGCGTCTCGGCCTCGATGGCGCTGGCGGGGGACGACATGGTCTTTCCCAGCTACCGCCAGCAGGGCATCCTGATCCAGCGCGGTTACCCGCTGATCGAGATGATCAACCAGATCTACTCGAACAAGGGCGACAAGCTGAAGGGCCGCCAGCTGCCGATCATGTATTCGAGCCGCGAGCACAGCTTCTTCACCATCAGCGGCAATCTCGCGACGCAGACCCCGCAGGCGGTGGGCTGGGCAATGGCCAGCGCGATGAAGGGCGACAGCCGGATCGCCGCGACGTGGGTGGGCGAGGGCAGCACCGCGGAGGGCGACTTCCATTCGGCCTGCACCTTCGCGACGGTGTATAATGCACCGGTTATCCTCAACGTTATCAACAACCAGTGGGCGATCTCCAGCTTCAGTGGTTTCGCCGGGGCGGAGCGCACCACCTTTGCCGCACGCGCACTGGGCTACGGCCTTGCGGGTCTGCGGGTGGACGGCAACGACGCGCTGGCGTGTTATGCCGCTGAACGCTGGGCAGCCAATCGCGCGCGCGCCAACGCCGGGCCGACGCTGATCGAGTTCTTTACCTACCGGGCCGAAGGGCATTCCACCTCGGACGATCCTAGCGGCTATCGCAGCGCGCAGGAACGCAGCGAATGGCCGCTCGGCGATCCGGTGATGCGGCTGAAGAACCACCTCATCGCGCTTGGCGAATGGGACGAGGAGCGGCAGGAGAAGATGGACCTCGAGGCGGCCGAACACGTCAAGAAGGTGACCAAGGAAGCCGAGGCCAACGGTATCCTCGGCCACGGTCTCCACCACCCGTTCCGCACCATGTTCGAAGACGTCTTCGAAGAGCTTCCCTGGCACCTGCGCGAGCAGGCTGACCAGGCGGTGCACGAGCGCAAGACCAAGTTTCCCGAAGGATTGCCCGAGGCATGAGCGAGACCCAGACCAAGGACCTGCCCGCAGGCACGCAGGACGGTGAACGCCGTCTCAATATGATCGAGGCGATCAACGATGCGCTCGACGTGTCGATGGGCCGCGACGACGATGTCGTGGTGATGGGCGAGGACGTCGGCTATTTCGGCGGCGTCTTCCGCTGCACCGCGGGGCTGCAGGACAAATACGGCAAGACGCGCGTGTTCGACACGCCGATCAACGAATGCGGGATCATCGCGGTGGCAGTGGGGATGGGCGCCTATGGCCTGCGCCCGGTGCCTGAGATTCAGTTCGCCGATTACATCTACCCCGGGCTCGACCAGCTGATCTCCGAGGCGGCGCGCCTGCGCTATCGTTCGGCAGGCGAATATATTGCACCGATGACCGTCCGATCGCCCTTTGGCGGGGGCATCTTCGGCGGCCAGACGCACAGCCAGAGCCCAGAAGCGATCTTTACGCATGTATCGGGCCTCAAGACGGTTATCCCGGCCACGCCCTATGACGCCAAGGGGCTGCTGATCTCGTGCATCGAGGACAATGACCCGGTCATCTTCTTCGAACCCAAGCGCATCTACAACGGCCCGTTCTCGGGCTATTACGACAAGCCGGTGCAGCCGTGGAAGAAGTTCGACGCCAGCGTCGTGCCCGAAGGCTATTACAAGATCCCGCTGGGCAAGGCGCGGCACGTCACCGAAGGCGACCGGCTGACCGTCCTCGCCTATGGCACGATGGTCCATGTGGTCGAGGCGGTGTGCCGCGAGAAGGGCGTCGAAGCCGACATCCTCGACCTGCGCACGCTGGTTCCGCTCGACATCGAAGCGATCGAAGCCTCGATCGAACGCACCGGGCGCTGCCTGATCGTGCACGAAGCGACCCGGACGAGCGGTTTCGGGGCGGAGCTTTCCGCGCTGGTGACCGAG
>OFKW01000150.1_pt1 | contig 4508 bp, 1 predicted proteins | sample 1540671 | NCBI WGS metagenome assembly OFKW01 (sample SAMEA104347421, study PRJEB22522) | marine metagenome | biome: marine biome; feature: marine water body; material: sea ice | collected 2015-09-16T00:00:00Z | depth 0.1 m
GGCCCTTCTTCTGGCCGTAACCCTTGCCGGTCCGCGTGCTCCTCTCCTCGAGCACCTCCTGGTGGCGCGCCTCCTTGTCGCGCTTCTTAGGCACTTTCTCCTGCTTCGGCGCCTCGTCCTTCGGCGCGACCTTGGCGCCCGCCTTGCTCGGCGCCGGCTTAGGCTTCGACGCCACCCGTGCCGTGGCATCCTTTGCCGCGGTCTCCTTACTGCGACTCTTGCTGCGGTTCTGGTCACCGCTCTGGTCGCTGCTCCTGCCGCGGCTCTTGCTGCGGCCCTTGCCGTTTGGTGCCGCGGGCAGGAGGCAATGGCCCTCTTCGGTGCGTGGCCAGTCCTTGTACTGGTCCTCCTCGACTTCGTCGGTGGGCGCCTCGACTTCGTCGGCGGGGCGTTCCTTGCCCCGTGGATTGAGTTCTGCGCCCCACATCCACATCGCCCAGCCTTTCTTAGCCGTTTCCACCTCCTCAATTACTCTGCCCTGTAGCGGCGGTTCTTGGGAGAGGATGAGGACTGGGAAGCTGTCGGGGTCCTCCTTGAGGCAGCCGTGGCTTTTGCCTCCGTGGCAAGAGCACCCTTTACGAGTGGTGCCCTCTGCCCCACAACATCCACATTTGCCCATGTCGAGCAACAAGGGGATAGCGCTAGCAGCACCCTCGAGCCTTTGTGGCCCTGGGGTTCTTTGGGGACTTTTCCCCGCGTCCTCTGCAGCGCGCCCTGCGCGCCTCGGCGCTCTCCTCGCTCGCCTTCTCTAGGCGACTGCGCTTCTCAAGCGCCGTTGCTCCACGCTGGAGCCTCGCGCCGCACCTCGGCGCTCTACTCACTCGCCTTCTCTAGGCGACTGCGCTTCTCAAGCGCCTTTGCTCCACGCTGGAGCCTCGCGCCGCACCTCGGCGGCACTATGCACGCCAGGCCAATGCAACGGGGATTAGCCGCTCACTGTGTCCTGGCCAGGTGTACCATGTTGCATAAACTACTCTTTATGTCTTTTCCTCCACACTTATTCAGGGAGCGCAACAACCTCCCTGGCTACCAGCAGGCAGCCTTGAGCCATGTCAATGCATGGTATGTCACTACAACACGTAACACGCCCTCTCGGCGAGATGCCTGCACCTGTCTCGCCCGCGTTAGCTCGGCTCAGGTCAGCGTCTCGTCGTCTTCCTCTTTCACCCTTCCACTCGAAGGCAACTGCAGCTAATGAGCTATCATGCAGCTGAGGATCTACATCCCGTGGTGTCGGCCAAGTCATAGCCGTGGGCGTGGCAACTCCACCGTAGCACGCGTCACGCGTTCCGCAAGCAAGTCTCTCTGCTCGCTCCTGGTTGAGCCGATCTGAACGACTATAGTCGCAACTATGGCACCCAACCGTAGTCATCTTCTTCACCGTAGCCATTGGCTTCTCCGTAGCCATTTTCTTCTTCACCGTAGCCATCGGCCTTCCTCTTTCTCGTCGTGGATCGCCACCGCGACATCGTGGCGGATCTCGACATGCTAAGGGAGGCCTCGTTCTCTTCGCACCACCAAAGTCAGCACACTGCTGCTGTCGTTGTCGCTGTAGACCAAGGGTGGCTCCATAGCCCCGTCCTTGCTCAGCCAACTGGCGGGTTTCTGCTGCGCACAAGCCAAGCGCGTAAAGCTCGGCATCGCAGTTCCTCGGCGCGTAGCTTGCCTGGCTCCTGGCATAGCTCGGCGCTCGGCATCCTGCCAACAACAAGATGAGCACACAGCATCCTGCGAGCATCACTATGCTTCTGCTTATGCTGCGGCGGGCGGCTGCTCCAGCCCCGTCGCTGTCGGCGTCGCCGATCCTGCGTAGGCGCCCTCTGGGGGTCAGGCGTAGCACGTCTGTAGTGCTGCTGCGGAGGCAATGGAAGTAGGTCTTAGCTTGCTTCTCGTTTGCGACGGTGATCGTGATGTCTAAGCCTACTTCTGCGGCGATGTTTCGCGCAGGCTGCTTCTTCACGTCGGCCTTCTCGAGGCTCTTTCCGTCGGCCTTCTGGAGGCCCTTCTCGTCAGCCTTCTTGAAGCCTTTCTCGTCAGCCTTCTTGAAGCCCTTCTCGTCGTCGGCCTTCTTGAAGCCGATGGCCTCCCTCGGGAGGCGGACGTTGTTGTTCTTGTCGTCAGCCTTCTTGAAGCCGACGCCCTTCTTCTTGAAGCGTACGTTGTTGTTCTTCTCGGCGTCGGGCTTCGGGAAGCCTTCGTCCTTCTTTGACTCGTCATTGGCCTTCTGCTCTGCATTGGCCGTCGGGAAGCCTACTTCTGCGGCGATGTCTCGCGCAGGCTGCTTCTCGAAGTCTCCGCCGTCCTTCGCCTCGAGGACTGTGGCGGTCTGTGTCTCAGCATTGGCCTTCTGGACGCCTTCGTTGGTCAGCGTCTCATCATTGGCCTTCTGGACGTCGGCGTCAGCCTGCGTCTCCACATCGGCCTTCTGGACGCCTTCGTTGGTCAGCGTCTCAGCCTCGGCCTTATGCAGGCCTGTGCCGTCTGGGGGCACCTTCTTAGGGTCGTAGACCTCGCGGTGCGCTATCTTCTCCCAGTGCGCCCTCTTAGCCTCGTCGACTCTTTGGCGCGTCAACTTCTCCAAGTGCGCCCTCTTAGCCTCGTCGACTCGCTGGCGCGTCAACTTCTCCAAGTAGGCCTTCTGGGCCTCATCCTCGCAAGCCTTCTGGAGCTTTAGCTTCTCCAAGTGCGCCTGCTTGGCCTTCTCCTCGTAGGCCTGCTGGTGCGCTAGCTTCTCCAAGCGCGCCTCCTCGGCCTTCTCCTCGTAGGCCTTCTGGAGCGCTAGCTTCTCCAAGTGCACCCGCTTGGCCTCGTCCTCGTAGGCCTTCTGGTGCTTCAGCTTCTCTAGGTGCGCTAGCTTCTCCAAGCGCGCCTCCTCGGCCTTCTCCTCGTAGGCCTTCTGGAGCGCTAACTGTGCCAAGCGCGCCTTATCGGCCTCCTCCTCGTAGGCCCTCTGGAGCCTCCGCTCCTCAACGCGCGCCCTCTCGGCCTCGTCTTCGCAGGCCTTCTGGTGCGCTAACTGTGCCAGGCGCGCAGTCTCGGCCTTCTCCTCGTAGGCCTTCTTGAGCTTTCGCTCCTCCCCGCGCGCCTCCTCGGCCTTCTCGACCTTCTTCTTCTGCTCGTGGTCCTCGTAGGCCTCGTAGGCCAACTCGTACAAGTACGTCCTCGTGGACTCGTAGAACTCCTGGTCGTTGGCCGTGCGGCACGAACTTCGCAACTTCTCTAAGTACGCACTGCTGGCACTTGTCAGGCTCGGAGAGCCTTTCTGCTCCTGCTCGTCGTACTCGTGGAACTCGCCCTTCTGCTCCTGCTTGTAGCCCTCATGGAACTCGTTCTCCAGCGCCTGCTCGTAGTCCTTGCAGAGCGCCTCGTAGTCCTTCTTCAAGTGGGCACGGCGGGCAATCGTTTGGCGCGAGACGCCCATGGACGATGCCCTTGCGTCTGCTGCCTCTTCATTCGCTAGGCTAACCTCGTTGATCTCCTGGATTGCTGCTAGCCGCTGTCGCGGCGGTTTGCCTTTCGTCACTGCTGGCTCCCGCTTCACTGGTGTCACAATCTCCACATACGCGTAGGGGAGTCCATTGTGCATCTGCAGGGCAGTCTTCTCTCCCGTTGGGTGGACGAGGTACGGAGTCGTTAGGCTCAGGACTAAGGAATGTCCTGCCTTGACGAGCGCACCCACCGATAGGATCGGGTGCTGCACGTCGGTAACCTCGAAGGTCGCCTCTCCGCGGGCTACCTCGAACTTCATCTGCACTGTGCGACTGCCGTAGTGCTGCATGCTTGCCCCGCTCGCCGTCTTCAGGTCGAGCCCTGTCTGCATGCGCGTCTCGGCCGTCTGCATCCAGTCTTGCGGACAGACATGGCAAGCGGCGCCACTGTCGAGCAGGATCCACATGTTCTCGCCGCTCTCGGCGGGGTGGCCACCCTTCTGCTCGAGGGATGCTTGCTCCCTCACTACGCCGCAGATCCATACTTCTCGGCCGTCATCTGGCTCTGGTAAGCCAATTTCACCAATGTGTGCTGGCAGGCCTGGAGGCTGCATCGGCTGCCACGTCGTGCCCTCCTTCTGGACCTCATGTACGTTCTTGTACTTGCCTGTCAGCCGGCCCTTGCCGTTTCCAAGGCTCTTCTCCTCGAGCACCTCCTGGTCACGCGCCTCCTTGCCGCGCCCTCTTCCACGGATGCAGTGCTCGCCCCACGGCCGCGCGGGGAAGTGCGTCAGCTCGTGCTCTGCCCGCGGCTCACCGTCAGCTCCCAATCCTTCAGCGCGTTCTCGAAGCCCAAGGAGTCCTCTGGGAACTTCACTGGCCTCAAGATGCCCTGCAAGGTTGCTGCGAGCTGTTGTGTCTGATTCCACAACTTTTGCCTTAGCCAGCGGGTCGTCCCCCGTCGCTGCTGCGCTGCTGGCCGTCGTTGTTTCGGGCGGATTTCCCGTCGGGCATCCATAGTCGAACTCGATGACTGGAACAACTTGGTCTAGGTGGTCAGTCTTGCTGTGCACCTCGTCG